>ERZ860322.85-NODE-85-length-69246-cov-4.196427_pt1 | contig 69246 bp, 78 predicted proteins | sample MGYA00509979_ERZ860322 | MGnify/ENA primary metagenome ERZ860322 (study PRJEB30046, sample SAMN00715217) | human gut metagenome | study: EMG produced TPA metagenomics assembly of the A metagenome-wide association study of gut microbiota in type 2...
CAACGGCTTCAAGATAGTTAAGGATTCATAACTATTAAGGATTCTTAAACATTTCCCCTTGTAAGTGCCGTCTAACTTAATAAGTCCGGTCTAACTTTTAAGTCCAGCCTAACATTTTAAGTTTGGACTAACTTTTAAGTCCAGCCTAACTTTATAAGTCCGGTCTAACAATCTTTGAAGATAGATAGTCCGATATTTGACTATCTGACGGCAAAACCGCAGGGACTGGCCGCATGTCAATCGCACCCCTACAGGTATACAAGATATAGGGGATTTACATTTGTAAAAGCCATTAGTCCAATATTTGACTAATAATGAGGGAAGGATACCTATACCCCTATGGGTATGCTTCACATGTTGTTGATACTTAACCCGTCCCAGACCACACAATTTGAGGGCAAGACCCTGCCCCTTTTCTGCCTTCTCCAACCCCTCAATATCCATTCCCTATCGGATTAGTAGGATTTCCATTTGCCGATTTTGCATTATATGTATTATGCGAAGTATGGAAGCGGATTGCTTAGAGTATCAATGAGTTACGCATATCAGAGTGTCAATGGGAAACAGACTTTGCACCCCCGGATTCCCCGGAGACCAAGGCAACCCGTTTCCCTACAAGTCTCTTATCATCAGACGGTTGCAACAGATTCCGGGGATTCAATGGGTTGCATGCCGTACCGTTCCCGTGACAGGGGCGAGGGCAGTCCATGGCAGGTGGCATACCATTCCCGTTGCAATACGGTGGCCTATCATACCGATTCCGCTACATGTGGGGGATAGGCAGGCCCCCTGAAACATACCGATTCCGGTGCAATCAGGGGCAAAAAGGTTCCGTGATGCACCGATTCCGTGGGTATAGGGGGAAATTGGATGCCAAGAAATACCAAGTACCACCACGGTTTCCCAGGCTCCGGGGTTGCACGCGGCCCATAGTAAATAGTTGGGTCAAATTTTTTCCGTGGGGTACGGGGGAGGGAGGACCCTTCTGGGCATGTCGGTTGTCAAGCAAAATCGACATGCGGCGGGTACATGGGCGGGATATACTTCTGGTCTGTTTCAGCCTCGTCTGGTCTGCACCCTATCTCCGACTTGTCAAGCAAAATCGACACGCGGCCGTTCCACGGGGGGACGTATCGACCTAGAAGGCGGGTATACTCTTCGGGCGGGTAGTTATAGCGGACCAGCGGTTGTGGCGCGTTCTAGGGTAGGACCCTCGATTAAATTCGGGCAAATTTACAAGAGTGTGACGGGGTATAGGTAGCGAGAGGGTACATTAGTCATGAAACAGGAGATAGGGCACTACCATCGACCAAATTTGCGCACGGCGGGCATGATGCGACGGAGCGGCTCTCGCGGATTTGGCGGTAAAGAAAAAGCCCGCAGGTAGCTTGACGAGACTACCCACGGGCGTAACTATGGAAAATGCCAGTAGAAAGGAGAGTGTTTAGTCCGCTCCTGTGGCATGCGGATTCCCCGCTTAGGATAGCCAGAAGCATTGAGCTTAGCTGGTTCGGTTGCCGTTCGGAGCGAACAGGTGCAACATATCACATCAGGGAGAGAAAGTCAAGAGGAAATCGACAGGGTCCGCGCGTTTACGAATTTAATCCAGTGTGGCGGGGTAGAAGGAGGGAATGGGGTCCGGGTGGACAGTTGTAGCGGACCGCCCCGTGCGGCGCGTTCTAGGGCAGGACCCTCGATTAAATTCAGGGGATTTAGGATGGGCTGATATTATATGGCCACCATCTCCTAGGTTGATGTTCCCAAAGTGTACAAAGTTCTTGACATTGGTATAGGATTTAGTATAGTGGCCGCGGTTATTTGATAGGTGTGATGTTTTCGTCATTGCCCCGGAGGTAGGCTCGTCCTGCTTCCGGGGTTTTCTTTTGGAGGTGTACAAAGTTCTTGACATTGGTGTGAGGTTTGGTATCATAGGCCCAACAGAGAAGCGAGGGGCTTCTCATCGTTAAGTTATTCGTCATTGCCCCGGAGGTAGGCTCGTCCTGCTTCCGGGGTTCTCTTTTGGGAAAAGGACCAGCCTTCTTGAGTGGGCTAATCTTCACACCACGTTGTGTCTCAACACTCAACGAAGATTGGCTGATGAAATTAGGACCAAAAGGACCAACAAGTACTTACAAAAAGGATTCGTGTAAGTTGCTAGCCATCATCAGGTTATCTACATTTAGGACCAAAAAGGACTAAGGACCGAACTCTTCTGGCGTATATATATATGTATATCCCTTTCTCTATATAATATAATATAAATTTTTTTATTATTAGTCCTTAATCCTTTTTAGAAAAAAGGAACCTCTCCATGTTGAAAATCAATGAGTTATGAAAAGGACCGCCTCGGTCCTTTTGAACCCCCGGAACCCACGGGTTCCACGGCAACCAAAAGCCGCCAATCTGTTGAATGCCAACCGATTAAGGAGAAGGACCTTTAAGGACCTAACCTCTCAACCCTTCGGTCCTTCTCCACATCTGGCTGGCACTGAATGGGTTGTGGCATAGAATCCACGGATTCCGTGGGGCCCACGGGTTCCGGGGAGCAAATTCTTCTTGACAAACAGTGTCAACCCGCGTATCATCATGACATGTCAAATATCACATTTGCTCCCAAAATCCCAGGTGTTCTCCATTGGGAACACTTCTATCAAGCCGTCTATGACATCCCCCAGATGGACTGGCGCAGGGGTCAGGACATCCCTCTCCGAATATCGTGGGGCTTGCCCGAATACCTTACCGAAGGCCCTGATGAAGCTCTCGTACAGCTACTATACTTCTTCTATCACTTCCCTATTATGGCGACACGGGAGGCGATTAGAACCTTCGTGGCGACCACCTATCTAAAAAACCTAAACGATGAACAGATAGATAAACTCCACGCCCGTGCCTTCAATAAGGTGGCAGAGGATAGCATCTGGCCCAAGTACGAGGTCTATTCCTACTTCGACCATGTTGGAGTATGGGACATCATATCTGATACCAAAGAAACTCTTGAAACGAAGTTTCATGAGATGATTGCAGGGAGAGAGGATTGGAACAGGGCGAAGGACTATGTAGAAGAACAGTACGAACTCGGAAAATATGCGCAGGCTCTTAAAAGCATATATAAAAGAACTCCGCTCAAAGTTCAGTTTCTGATTCTCTCTGCTTTAGGACGAGCGAATGGGTCCTCCATGACGAAGCAAGAATATCTTCGCTTAGCCCAGTCCTGTGGCAACTGTCGAAACACTGCCCTCAAGTATTTGAGTCTCTACATCCCCTATCCACTAATCACCAGTAAATATAATCCAGAAATTATCAACCCGGATAAAAAAGTATTCGCACTCAAATGACTATAGAACTACTTAACGATGAAACAGTTCAGAAGCTTGAACTGACCTTTACCGCCCCCCGCATATCCCAACTACAGCTGACCGGAGACATGAAGAAACTACCGACAGGCGGTAGTTGCAACCGTGCCGTCGCCATTGCCATGCCGGAGGTCCTTCGCCTTCTCATGGGTATGCCGATAGAAAATCAGGAACTGATGCAGTATTACTATCAGGTGCAACTCTTTAAGGTGATGCAAGGGAAGCTGGACGAGAACTCCCTCTCCATGCCTCCTGTCTATAAGCGCATCCTCACTAACTGGCGCAAGCATGGTGTAGAAGCCAAAGACATTAAGCCCGCGCTTCCCGCCATCGTTCCTTCTGTCCAGTTCCTAAGCAAGCCGGGACTGTATGACTACGCACTCGATAGTAAAGGCGCAAGATACTACACCAACCGTAGCCTCGTCAGTGTAGATGGAACCTCGTGGCGGCATACGGGTATCTTCGGAATTGACGTAGACCTCAAGGAGAACCCGGAACATACCGCGGATTCCATTCTCGCTACGGCACAGGAGAAACTCCCCTCGCTGGATGGCTTCCTCTTCGCATACGTTAGTCCTAACCGGGGGATTAAGGCGTTCTTCCAAATCTCCAATTCCACGCTCCAGTACCTGAACCAGAATCCGCAGGTGGTGGAAGATGAAGGAGACGAGGAACTGAACGTGAAGCGATTGGCGAATGAACGCATCTATCTCCACAAGGCAGTGTACCACGCCCTCGCGCAGTACATCCATGAACAGACGGGCTTCATCCTCGACATGGCCTGTACCGACCCTGCGCGGATGCAGTTCTTCTATCTGGACACCTTCATCCCCGGAACCCCCGGAACCCCTCGATTCCATGTACCCGACATGGACAAGGCGAAAGCGGATTACCTTCAATACGACAAGGACCGGGCAGTCAGTTACGAACTTCCTTCCGTCGCTCCCGGCAGTCCCCGTCCCAAGATATTCGAGGATTTCCTTGCGTGGTTGAAGGTGAACGAGTACTACGATACCGCCGAAGGCTTGTCCCGCATGGACTATATTAAGGGAGACGGTTGCCTCTATAGTGAGTGCCCACAGTGCGAGGGAGGCAAATCGGGTAATAGCCAGAACACGGACCTTCGCTTCTACCCCAATCCCCAGTACCCCCGGCAGTCCTACTTCCACTGCTTCCATGCCAGTTGCAACGGCGCGAATCCGGAGATTGTGTCGGTGCAATGGCTCTTCGACCTGTACCTGACGGAGTTAGATGCGGAAGCCGAGAAGAAGGCAGGAGTTGAACCGTGGTGTCAGGACCCTCTCCTGATGAAGTGCTTCATGCAGGGGATTGCTCCCAGCAACATGAACGCGGCCATCCCGGAGGTCAGCCGATTGAAGCTCTGCTCCCTCAAGTTCCCCTATGTCCGAAAGAACAAGGCGGGCAAGAGCATCCCCATCCTGACGGACGAAAACATCAAGTATCTTCTCCATCATGGACTGAACCTCCGTGTGTTCCGTCGAATGAACACGAATGACCTCCTGCTCTTGGACTTTAAGAACAGTAGATGGTACGAAGTTAGCAACTCCATATTGAGCAAGATTTCAAGCTTCTGGCAGTTGGTAGTTCCCGGTCAGGCCATTCCTACCCAGCGGTTGCAGGACGCGCTGGCGAGCATTAGCCAGACCAACTACTACCACCCGCTGGCTACGTTCGTCAGCTCTCGTCCTTGGGATGGGCAGGACCGCCTACGTATCTTCTTGGACTTCCTCCCCATGAATCAGGATGTAGATATGCCCGAAGGCTGGACCCCGGACAAGTACCGGGACATGGTGCTTACGACATGGCTCATTACCCTGTGGAAGCGCGTTACTCACCGCTTGAGCATTATTACCAATACCAGTACCTCTTCCTCCTTCCCCCAGAACTACATCCCCATGCTCATGGGTTCGCAGGGGCTGGGTAAAACGAAAGCCACGGACTGGTTGTTCCGTGGAATCCGGGGTGACGTGGCTAGCTCTATCGAAGGTCTCAACAATGCGGACAGTGTTGTTCAGATGGCCCGGCACTCTGCTATCATCTTGGACGAGATTGATGAAGAAGTCTCTAACAAGGTGAAGGAGAGCAAGTTGAAGCGAATCATTACCGGGGAGGCCGACAGTTGCCGTGTTGCATTTAGTCGCACCACTGGGACCTATGAGTACTGCGCAAGTATCATTGGCAGTACGAACCAAGAACAGGTATTGAGAGATACCACGGGTTCCCGACGCTATTACCCCCTCATTTTGGGAGAACGCACCGTGCCGAAGGATGGACTTCCTCCGGGGTTTAGTCCCAACAGCTGGGCGGTGGAGAAGCTCTTCGAACAGGACAATCAGCAACTCTGGGCACAGATTAAGTACATGGTAGATGCCCACGAAGATGGCGAATACAAATGGGCTAATCTGGAAAAAGTTGGAGCGGCTCTCGCGGAACTATATGCCAGTTGCCGAGGCAATGATACTGACCTGACGAAGTACCTTGTCCCTGTGGCCCTCAAGGACACAGATAAGAAGGGAGAGAGACTCTCCAAACAGATACCGGGCGGCTTTACCTCTATGGAGAACATCCTCAAATATGTTCGTGGTAGTCATGGTGACGGAGCTAAGGTTGAACGATGGGACGCGCCCAACTTCAAACGAGACCTCATTGCCGTCTATGGTGCAGATTCTATGAAGAAACATAACGTTACACGGAGGGATGCCGCTGGGCAATCGAAATGCTTCTTCTTCATGCCGCTTGACCTTTGGTTGAAGGAAGCAAGCGCAGAAACGAAGGCGCGAGTATTTTCACAATATGAACATATTAAGGTACTTGCGGAAGACGAGAAAAATTTCTTCTAAAAACTTCTTGACAAAAATCTAATACATGGTATGTTGGCCCTGTCACCGGGATTCCGGGGCAGGGCCAATTCCCTTCCCGCTAATCCCTCCAGAATACAAACAAGCAAACCAGCAACAAACATGAACACTGCAACCGACGACAGCATGATTACCGAGTTGAAAGCTCTTGAATCCGAGCTTCGCTCACAGGTAGAAAAAGCCGAAGCGGAATTGAAGGCCCTTCGCAATAACCACAACCGCATTGTCAAGCTAATCAATCTCCTTGACGGCCTTGGCAACTTGATGAAGAATACGCACGTTACCACGGTTGAGGATTCCCCTCGCCCCGGCTATAGCAAGAATGGCAAGAAGCTGGGCCGCCCGTCAAACGAACGTCTCGCCAACTTGAAGGCGCAGAACCAGAACCTCCGCGAACGGTATGAACTTAGCCAGAAGCGTGACCAGCTGAACAAGTGCATCAACAGTCTTGACTGGATTATCGACTTGCAGGAAGAAGAAGGTGAATACTAAATCTAACCTCTTATGCCCAAAAGACTTATGACATTGGAAGATACAACATACTCTCAAAGATTTAGGGATAACCTCGAGGACACGTTGGAGCAGATGCTTCCGGTTCTCTCATTCATACCCTTTGTCCTTACCCTAGTGGTTAAAGTGTATTCTCCTGAATATTCGTGGATGACGTGCTTCTTAGCGGTACTCGGCAGTCACGTGCTTCAAATTCTCTTTGTTGTTACGGTGAACTCCATTCCGAAGAAGGATTCTTTCTTTTTCGGGGCGGTCGCCGCCGCTGGTTTCTACTTAGTCCCTATACTCTGCCTCTATAATGCGATGAAGAGCTAATCATGAAAGACCTAGCAGAATTATCCCCCTACATAGGCATCTATTACCTCTCCCTATCTATGGGCTTTCTGGTCAATGGTATGCCCCCTACTGGCCTCCCTCATCTTCTCGCTCATTCTCGTCCTCATCGTTCTGTGGGTGTGGTCCTTCATCTACATCACCCTCACACATCTATTGAAACGGAGTAGCCGGGACATGAACGTCAATATCTTTGGCCTCTCCGCAACATTGGTCACTCTCTTCTTCATAATCATATCACTCTAAACTATGTATAACGAAATTGCCATCGCCGCCCAAACTGTTGATTCCCACTTCTCCTATATGGGATTAGAGGAATCAGCCGCTGACCTCCTGCGCCATCTTCTGTGGGAGATTGAAGAATACCGGGAAGCTGACGCGGAGGACCGCGTAAAGGAGGCAACCGACATCGCCATTCTCGCATTGCGCCTCGTCGCGGCGACCGGACGGGATGAAGGTTTCTCCTTTGAGGATTGGATATTCCTCACAAACGAAAAATGCCGGGAAGTCGTGAACCGCATGAACCGTGCCGTGAAGATGTACAAGAAGGACAGAACCGCCGGAATTCCTATGAGCACCCCACAAGAATACTACGCGCAAGCGAAGGAACAACTAAATACACCCAAACACTAATGCACGAAGAAATAGATAAGAACCCTATATCATTTTCACTGCCTCGCATTCCGGGGTATGAAATGGAGATTACAGACGACCAGACCAAACTCACAGGCGATACTCTTGCCGTTGACTTCGAAACGTATTATGAAGGGAAATATTCCCTCAAGTTCATGGACCCGCATTCCTACTGTCTGGACCCCCGGTTCGACGCATACATCATGTCCGTCTATGACGGGAAGTATTGCTGGGTAGGACATCCGAAGGATTTTGACTGGGAGAAAACTACGAAGGACAAAACCCTCGTCGCGTTTAACGCCAGCTTCGACTATGCCGTTTACCTCTTCGCACTTCACGCGCCGGGGGCCAAGGGCATTCCATGTACTCCCAGTTTCCGGCCACCCTTCAAGGAGTGGCTCTGTTCCCGTGCCGCTTCCAACTATCTCGCCATCTATGGCTCTCTTGACAAGATTGTCGCAAAGCTTTGGGGTGTAGAGGTTAGCAAGGAAGTCCGAGCCAAGGCCGAAGGTGTTGACTTCCGCAAGATGGAAGTCATCCCCGACGACATGAAGGAATACGTGGCGGGCGATAGTTACTACTGTCTCGCCTTGTGGGACAAGATGAAGAACTTCTGGCCGGAAGATGAACGGGGATGCTGGCTCAATACCTGCATCATGGGATGGCGCGGAGTTCCGACTTCCCGCCAGTATCTTCTTGACGGACTGGAGAAACTCCATCAGGCGCAGGAGGAATACAAGGAAGCTATCCCGCTTGAAAAGAAACTCTCCATTCCCCAACTACGTAGAGCGTGCGAGGAACTGAACATCCCGCCGCCGGAGACGACGAGTAAGGTCAGCGAACTATTTACGGACTGGCTGGAAGAGTATGGCCACCTCGTCCCGTGGGTAACTCTTATCGGGAAGTACAGGAGCGTGAACCGCATGATTAGCATTACCGAGCGCATGCTTTCCCGCGTCTATACTGACCATGAAGGGATAGAACGTCTCCCCTATACGCTGACCTACTGTGGCGCAAGCACGGGTCGTTGGACTGCCGGGGGCGACAAGCTCAACCTGCAACAGCTTAACCGTGAAGACGTTCTGGGCTTTAACCAGCGCAACGCCATTCAAGCACCCGAAGGGTATAAGCTCGTGGTATGTGACTGGGCCGGGATTGAAGCACGTCTGACCGCTTGGCTCTGCGGGCAGGAGAAAATTCTTGATACCCTCCGTGCTGGTGAGAAGGACATCTATGCCGCTAACGCGAAAGGCTGGGGCCTCATCCCCGCGGATGTCAAGGACTTCAAACAGTACTGCAAGGAAACTCCGGGGCAAGCGGACCTTCGTCAGCATGTGAAGGCGGGGGTACTTGCTTGCGGCTTTAGTGCTGGATGGAAGGCTATTCAACGCTCGAACCCCGGAATGGACAGGGACCAGTGCCAAGCGATTGTGGACATGTACCGCAGTCGTAGCCCAGAAGTGGTGGCATGGTGGAGAGAGTTGGACGCATTAGCGGCTCGCGGCTATCGTACCCCCTCCCATAGCTTCGCGCTCTCCCTCCCCTCTGGCCGGAAGCTCTATTATCGTAACTGTTACAAGAAACTCATTCAACCCAAGGACGGTCGTCGTCCCTATTTCGCAACCTGCGTCGATTTCGGATACAAGTCCTCCATCGTCAATACTAACCTCCTTAGCAACAATAACATCCAGTCAATCGCACGTGACCTCATGGTCCGCACGTTCAACCGCCTGTGCAAGGAATTAGAGGGTGCGCAACCTATCCTTCTCGTGCATGACGAAGCCGTAGTGATGGTTCCGGCTGACCGTGCCGAGGAATACGCCCAGCGTATCGAACAGATAATGGAAGAAACTCCGCAGTGGGCTTCTTCCCTTCCGCTCCTTGCCGAACCTGAAATCATGGACAAGTACAGAAAATAATGAACGCGCTTACTCCATTCCCGCCTCAAGAGGATTGCATCCATGATATGGTGGATGCAATTACCCGGCACGGCTATGTGATAAATAAATCCTGCACGGGTACGGGGAAGACATTGGTTACTATCGAAACCGCGAAGGCTATGGGCAAGAGACTTCTCGTCGTCTGCCCTGCCATCGTAGTGACCCAATGGAAGCGAGCGATTGAACAGCAAGGAGCGGACGCGGTGGATGTCCTCTCATGGGAGAAGGTGCGCAGGGGAAGTACCTCCTACTACAAACGCCCCACCAAGGTTCCCAAGTCCCGGATAGTCTTCGGGGCTTGGACCCTTCCCGACGATTCCTTGCTGGTCCTTGATGAAAGCCATAAGGCCAAAACGTATGGTAGCCAAAGCAACATCATGGCATTAACTGCGGCCCATCAAGGACTTCCGACGATTATGCTCTCTGCCACTCCCTTCGTCTCCCCTCTTGACATGAGCGTTCCCGCAACGTATGCCAAGTGGATTCAAGACCCTCGGCGTGGGTTCTGGCTCTGGGCACGCATGCACGGATGCACCGATAGCTTCTGGGGAGGCATCGAGTTTAAGCTCAACCCACGTAACCACGCCATGATGGAGAGCCTGAAACAAAAGCTCTTCACTGCTGGGGTTATGACAGAGATTGACAAGGATAGACTTGACACATTCTTCCCCGAGAATAGAATCGAGTACTTGTCCGTGGACGTAGACATGAAAGGCATGAGAGAGATTAAACAGTTGCAGAAAGCACTTGACAAGCTGGACAAATCATGGGACCAGTCCATCGAACGGGCTAACGAGAAGGGAATCGAACTTCCTGCTATCGTTGAACTCCTTCGGCTTCGCCAGCAATCTGAATTGGCTAAGCTCCCCACGATGGCAGAGAAGGCAGTTGAACTTCTGGACAGCGGATATAGCGTCGCCATCTTCGTGTCCTTCCTCGACAGTCTCTCCACACTCTCGGAACTCATTAACAATAAATCGGGTAAGACAATCGCTTATGCCGAGATTAGTGGAGCGGTGACTGGGAAGAACCGACAGGAAGAGGTGGACAAGTTCCAACGGAATGAAGTTCCTCTCGCTCTCGTGCAGATTAGTGCAGGAGGAACTGGGGTATCGCTTCACGATACCGAGGGAGGCCACCCCCGCGCCGCACTCATCTCGCCGGACTACGCAATCGTCAATTTGCTACAGGCACAAGGACGTATCGCCCGTCTCGGTGCAAAGTCACACACATTGCAATACATCGTGACCGCCTCCGGTACGGTGGAAGAAAGAATTATTCAAGCACTCAACACAAAAGAAATTTGTCTTAACGCATTAACATCAAATGGCTAATAACGAAACCAACACTCACAGCAAGTACAGTCCGAGTAAGATGGCATTGCTCGCTACCTGTCCCGGATATGTCCCACGCCCCATGACTAAAGAGGAAGAAGAGGATGACTTCTCCCCGGCGGCCATTGGAACCCGTGTTCACGCGGCCCTTGAAACCAAGAACCCAGAATCCCTTCTTACCAAGCATGAACACATCCTCTACACTGCGGCATCCAACATGGTGGATAGGCTCATGTCCATCTTCGCAACCGAGGTACAAACGGACAAGGTAGAAGTACTCCCGGAACATAAGTTTGAAGGAATCGTCTTCAACCCAGATGATGAAGCACAAAACGGAACGGCTGACGTTCTTGTCCGGCATGGTGATACTTCCATGATTATCGACTACAAAATGGGGATGGTCCCCGTATCCGACCCTGCCGAGAATACCCAGTTCATCTACTATGGTTTGCTGGAAATGGCAGAACGCCCTGAATGTAAGCGTATTATCCTTGCGGTGGTACAACCCAGCCAGACCGAAAGCATGAAGATTGCGGCGTTCTACCGCGACGGTAAGGGTCCGAAGTTCACCACGGATATGTCTGTCGTCCCTATGGATGAAGCTACCGCGAGGGAAAGCATGGGCGCAGTCATTGCCCGCCATTGCCGTGACGCGGAGAATCCCTATGCCTACTCCTCTTCTCCGCACGTCTGCCCCTACTGTTCCCGGCTTGCCCAGTGCAAGAAGGTGACTAGCATGGCCCGTAACTTCTCGCTCAAAGTGTTGAAGGACAAGGACCTTGCAGAAGGGATGATTGATAACGTCGGTACGGCGATGGACAACCCGGAAACCCTTGGCTCCCTTCTTTCCTTTGCGAACATTATCGCGGAGGCCAACAAGGTGCATAAGGACTATGCCAAGACCCTCTTCGCTTGCGGCGTTGATGTTCCCGGATGGAAGTATGCACGGCGAGGTAATACCGTGAAGGTGGACAACGATGCCTTCCGTGCCTACGTCGAGCAGTACATTTCCCCAGAGGAAATTCTGGACAGCATCTCCCGCCTCCCTGTGTCGAAGCTTCTTGACATGGTGGTAGATAAAAACAAAGTTGAAGGAGCCACACGTGCCGAGATGAAGGAAGCCAAGGAATCCTTACTCGAAGAGCTTCAAGAACTTGGAGTAGTGAAAGAAGTGACGAGCGCGATGGCTTTGCTCAAAATCAAATAAACATCTTGACATCTTTCAAACTTGTGATATAGTCACGTCAGAGAAGTTACCGAGGGTAGTTCACTCGCCAAAGAAGCCCTCAACCCAAAACCAAGAATAAACGAATACTATGGCTACTAAGAAAACAGAACACGAAACCTTGGGAATGGACCCGGAAGACGCATTGGAACTGGGAACTCCCGAACCCAATCAACTCGCAACCGCTACGGAGTACCACTCCTTCGAGGGCGAGACCGACGCTTCGGACATCCAGATTCCCTACCTCAAACTGTGGCAAGCCTCTTGCGATGAGGCTAAGCTGGAAGAACCGATTGGCAGTTTGGGCGCGTTCCTTCTCAACGGTCTTGTCGTTGCCGAGCGCAATAATCCTCTTGAATGTATCGTATTGAAGGCTCGTAAGTTCTTCCGCGAATACATCCCGTACAACGAACGTCAGCCCGGCGTATATGCCAAGACGTGGAATACGAAGGAAGAGTATGAAGCAGAAGGATTCGACAAGTCGCAGGTCAACCGTGCCCTTGCCATGTGGCTACTGGTTAAGAAGCCGCAGGGTATTAAGGACGCAAGTACCACCGAGGATGACCTTGACGCTCTCTTCACCATTGACTTCATGGGCGACCAGTGGACGCTGGCACGATACACCCCGGAAGGTAACCAGTACACGGGCGTTGGTGCTCCCTTCATTCAGTTCATGATGTTGAAGGGGAACAAGCTCGGCTCCCTGCCCTTCCGTGTGCAGATTGGCGCACAACGCGCCGTCTCCCGCGACGGGAAGAACAGCTACGCCAAAGCGTTCCTCAAGTTCAAACCGCACCCGGTGGAAGGTCAGGTTGAAGCCATCCAAGAGATGGGCCTCCTTTCCGCGGTGACCAAGTAACCCCCTCCCGGCTCTGACGGGTTTATCCCGTAGCACCGCATTGCGGGTAAAAAAGGAGCACGTTCCATTCGGCCATCATAGTACGCTATGGTGGCCGTCTTATTTTTGTGCTTGACCTTCTGGACTTTGTGGGATATATTCTCCTATGCAACTAGTAGGAGTTGACCCCGGAACCCACGGCGCACTTGTACTCGCGGACACCCGGAGCAAGAAAATCTGGATAAAGCACATGCCAGAAGACGAAAGGGAACTGGAAATCATATTGAACAAACTGCCACGTAGCCGTCATCGTATCATGTACATTGAGAAGATGAGCTATGCCATGAGCGGAGGCGGCAAGGTATCCAATCCGAGAAGTAGTGGCGTATTGGGAGAGGCAACCGGGAAGGTCCTCGGCTATGCCGCGGCGGCGGGGTACACCGTCACAAAGGTTTCCCCAATCGTATGGATGCGGGCTATGGGCGCGTATGATACGGGCCTGACCGCCCGTGACCGCACGAAGTGGAAGAACAACCTGAAACGCATCGCGATGGAGAACTTCCCCGGCGCGAAGGTGACATTGCAGAACGCTGACGCTCTTCTCATTCTATTGTACGCGTACCGGGAACTGAACGACGACCACACACTGACCCTCGACAACTGGGATATAGAAAGGATATAGCATGGCACGACACTTTACCCGCTACGGACGACAATGGGAGTACGGAGTTTCGGAATTGGACATCGAACTCTGGTGCTTCAAATACGCATGGCCCGAAGAGAAGGGAGGGCTGGGCAGGTATGGACACGCTAAGAACGCCATCAATCTCCTGTGGAATTACAAGGGCAGTCCTACTCCCATTATCTGGACGCCGTGGATTGAACGGATGATTGAAACCGCGTGCAAATATGATGTGGTCATCATGGGTGGAGGCTCGTCCTCTGGGAAGTCATTATCTATGGCTATCATGGCGACGCTCTTCTATCTGGCCGACCCCGTCGATACCCTTTGCCTAGTCACCTCGACTACTATTGAAGGTGCGAAGAAACGTATCTTCAAGGATATTAAACGGTTGTGGCGCAAGGAATTTCCGGGTAAGCTCGTTGATGGTAAGGGACAGATTAAAGGCGTGAACGAGGACGGAGATATTGACGATTCCCGCGGCATCTCCATTATCCCCTGCGCGAACGTCGGCGACCCCAGTAGCCGATTTATCGGTATTAAGGCAAAGAACATGCACGTATTTTACGACGAGCTTTCCGAATTGCCGATTGAACTCGTCGAGGTGTGGCGTACCAACCTCATCACCAACAGAGCGGACACGCCTCCTACCCTGATGGCCGCCTCTAACCCCAAGAGCCGCACCGATGCCTTTGGTGTTATGGCTATGCCCAAGGACGGGTGGAACAGCGTCGACATCTTTGAGGAATACGAGTGGGAGACCAAGGACGGGATTTACATCCGCTTCGATAACACCCAGAACCCCCGCATCAAATATGGCCGCGAGGATTGGAGCTTCTACACTCCGTTGGACATCGTTCAGCAAACGATTGAACAGTACGGGGAGAATAGTCCGTTCGTGATGCGGTTCCACCGGGCTACCTTTTCAGACGATACGGAAGAAGGTTCGCTAATGTCGGAGGCTGAAATTTACGGCAGTGGCGCGGATGCCATGCCCGTCTGGGGAGACGGCGAGTTGATTACCATCGCAGGATTGGACCCCGCCTACACCAACGGCGGTGACCAGTCATGTTTGAAGCTCGCCAAAGTTGGGAGGACTGTCGAGGGCCTCTGGGCTTGTGCAGTCTTCCGTACCTATCTCCTTAAATCCACGTCCGACAAGGAACGGATGAAGCAAAGGAACTTCGACATCGCCCAGCAAGTTGGAGAGATTCTCCGGGCCAACGGGGTTGAAAGTAAGTACCTTGCCGTGGACGTAACCGGAGGTACTGGTTTCATCGACATCCTCGCCCAGCATGTCGGCACGGACTTCCAGACGGTCAGCTTCGCGGGTATGGCGAGCAAAGTGCCCATTGGCCTGTTGCAGAATCAGGAGGCATGCCAGCAATATAGCAACAAGGTCTCCGAGCTTTGGGGATGTATGAAACTGGCAATCAATGCTCGCCAACTTTATGGCCTCGACCCGACAACTATCGTCGAGCTTAAATCCCGGCTCTACACCATGAACGGAACTCGAATTGCCGTGGAACCCAAGGCGGCCATGAAGAAGCGGATTCATAAATCCCCGGACAACGCGGACGCACTAGCACTATTGGTGCACGTGTGCCGGGGAATCATGGGACCGGAGTTCGGTAAGATTAGGCTTGACATTCAGAACCATAAGGTGGTAGAACATCAAGAGGTAATCAAATATCGCGAAGACGGAACCGCATATATTGAAGCCGCAGACATTGGCAGGTACCTCGGAGGCTTCGTCCGTGACGGCAATGCCTCCGCTCCTGCCTCCGCTCCTGCCCGCGACACCTTTGCCTCCGACGTAACCGCCGCAATGAACATGCTATGGACCTAAGAGCCGCCGCAAAGATTTCTACACCCAAACCGATTTCCAACGAGAACACCGTTATACGGAAGGCCATTGAGATGTACAAGGCCGGAACTCCCGTGCCCGTCATCTCGGAAGTTACTGGCCTCCCCCGTGAACGTGTTGATAAGATTGTTGATAGCGTCCAACTCTCGAAGGAGGAACTGGCTATCCGCAATGAACTTCTCAATACGTACACACAGAACACACAGGCACGCATCCTCCAACGCCAAGAGGCGAGGACGAAGATAGAGCTTGACATCGTTGAATCCATGAGTAGTCAGTACAAAGAACTGATGAACAGTGGATTCTCCCGTGTCGCTTCCTTCATGGCCGACGCAGAGATACAATCAATTAAGGATGTACCTCTCTTCCTCTCTATCATGGAGCGAAGCCACGGTCTGTGGGAGAAGTTTAACGAAGCGATTGCGAAGCGCGACATGGACCTACTGTCACAGGTCATCCAGCAGTTCGAACTGGAACAAACCGAGATAGTGACGCAGATGGGATTGCAGGGTGGACCAGTAACTCTGAACAAGGATGGCACTCGTCCTGAACTGGAAGAAGGAAGCGCGGCCCGTACCATCACCTTGAAGCTCAAGAAGAAGGGCGAAAAGCCCGAAGCTGACGAAAAATAACATTGACAACGTCGTCCATTCGCGTATAGTGAGGTCATGTCCAAACCCGAATCAATTCAAGAAGTCTTCCGTCGTTGGACCCCGGTAGCTCTCATGAACTTGCCGGAGGAAGTGAAGACCCCAGAAACGTTCCCCGATTATATGGGAACGGATGATGAACCGTTGCCTGTTGGTCATACCCAAGGGATTCTAACAGTTATCGGGTACTCCCACGATGTCCGATATCCGTATGTCGCGCAATGTGCATGTGGGAATGCGGTCACGATGAACCGTCTGCAATTAACGCGCAAGCAATACCATTGTGGATGCCTGACCCAAATCATGCGCTCATCCTATCTTATCCGCTTGCGGGTAGAAGCTATGCGTTCATGGTGGCAACAGGTTCCTCTGTGGCTCGATGACCTTGACAAGCTTCGCGAACACGCGAAGAAGTACAAGAAGGCCGTCAAGAGAACGCGTAAGTACAACGCCAAACTCTCACATGTCGAGTACGCGGACGACCCGCTGATGTTTGACAGGGAGGTAGAGACCTCCGGTAGCCCTGACGGGGCAGACGCTTTCCTTTCCCTCATCGCACCGTCGGAGGAATATAGTCAGTTCCTACGCAGTATTGCCGAGAAGCTGACCAAGGAATATAAACCTTGGCCCGCAATCCCGATGGCGAATACAAGCGCGTATGCCAGTTACAAGAACGAACTGCCCGAATTTGACGCGGCTACCTTCATTAACTTCGTCAACTACCTTGCAGACGCACAAGAGAATGAAACCCTGAAACCCACCACGGAGTATGGCCATAAGTGAAAACGCGGCTATCTTCCATGAGGTAGCACAGGATAAGGAGGTGTGGGGAAAAGCATGGAGATACCGTGCCTACTACCTTGCGTGGGTAAACGGAAATACCGCAAGGCTTGCGCCTACACGTGGCGAGGTCATGCACCCCTACCCTGACCGGGCGAACCCTACACACGTGATGGCCTTTAAGGATGTTGACCCGGTGCATGGAGTGCGTCCTAAATACTTTCGGACAAAGATATTCTCGAATAGTACGGAAACCCCACTCGTTAGACCTCTCACGCTAACTCCGGGCAGTCCTCGAAAGTACCCCTTCTTCTCCTATCTAATGTATGAGCCTCTCGTCGAATCCCAGCTCTACTTCCGCTGGTATCTCTTCCAGCAGTTGGTAACTGAATGGGCATTCAATATCCTGCCGCCTCAAGCGGACACATCCTTGGGCATACAGGCTGAACGCCGCGCCCTCAAAGCAAGTAAACCAAAATAAACGACAATGGCTACAATAGCAATCCCTTGTGAACCTCGCGTCCTCATCTACGGCGCGAACATTGCACAGAACCTCATTGACAGCGTTGCGGCTTCCAGCCGTGGCGACCACGATGTTTGGCTCCTGCTCCCTTACCGGGCCAAGGCCGCCGCTGAACCCATGATTAAAATCTTGAAGAATCAGTTCCGGGACCTTCGCACGATTGAGTTGCTGACCCCTGTCACGGGTAGCTACGCACTCGTTACTCATCTCTTCGCCCGACTGCAACAGGCTCTGGCTTACGAGAACGCGCCGGACGAACGAGCTATCATTTGGGTTTCCGAACGCGGCAATGAAAAGTTTAAGCCCGGCGCGATTGATACGCTGGATGCAACGTTCTATCGCAAGAAGGCTCCGGTTATTGCGGGTAAGTATTTTACGATTCCTGCCACCGAGAACTCTTATGAATCCCGCACCGTGGACGGAACCTTCGTCATGTCCAGCCAGCTGGCGAAACTCTATCCCCAGCGAGTTCCCTACGTCACCATCTCCCAGCATTTCCGTCTCTTCCTTGACAAGGTGCTGACCGAGAAGTGCTTCAACGTGGAGAACTGGGACGACCTCATCACCGTTGGTGAAATCCCCGACGCGGACAACTTTAAGCTTCCCCAAGTTCTTGGCGAAGTCACGGTGACGACCCCTGCCGAGGTATCTATCGCCAGCATCAAAGCGGAATCTATCAATATGATGGGGCAGTCCGAGCAAGTAGGTGGAGCAACTAAAGCCCGCGAGGATTTAAGTGAAGCAGAAGACTTGACACCCAGCGCGAAAGTTGTTACACCTGCACCTGTGAAGCCCAAGACCAAGAAAGCCATGAAGGCTGATGCGGTTGAGGGTAAAGACGAAATTGACAAATAGTAGATATGCCGAAACCAGACGCAAATGCTCCCGTAGGTCCGGGGGTTATTGGCGTGGTTGACGAGAACGGAACCCTTCTCAAGCGAAGGGTTCCGACCGCCGACCAAGCCCGCGCCATGCTCTACTTCTGTCTCACCGCTGACCAGCTATCCATGCAAGCGAGGACAGAGGCACAGGCAGAGCTGGACGGACAACGCCCGTATGACCCAATGGCCCTTTCCGCAGTTGGTCAGAATTATCGAACCAACTACAACTTCCGCACGATGCGGATTGTTCGTGAAAAGGTGGCGGCCAGCCTCCGTGAAGTGTGGGATAACCCCGAACTTGTTTCGGTGCAGACCACCTTCGGAGATAACGCCCGTCGCCCCATCTATTCTGACATCCTTTCCACCGAGGTGACGAAGATGGTCAAGTCCATGCCGGGATTCACTTCCATCATGACAGACCTTCTTCACAACTTCTCATTCCACGGCTTTGGCCTCGCCTACTTTGAGGACCCTGACACTTGGTACTTCAAGGCAGGTAGTCTGAACGAGTTCGCGTTCGAACGCAAGGTTAAGCCGGACAGTAGCACCCTTGAGGTTGTGTTTGCTACTCGTACCCTTCGTGCCCATGAACTCTACGATTTCATTCGTGACCCGCAGACCGCAAGGGAAGCTGGCTGGGATGTGGAAGAGGTCATGAAGGTGTTGAAGACCTGTAGTTACAATCAGACAGTACAGCCCCAGCGCATTTCTTGGGAGACCGAGAAGATGCTCAAAAACGGAGACTACACCCTGACCGACGTAATTGGAACCAGTATTCCGATTGCCCACATGTGGGTTCGCGAATTCAACGGTACGGTTACTCACTCCATCTTCTTTGTCAACGGAAGCGGCGGCAATGGTCAGGATGTGAAGCGTGACCAGAACCGCGATGTAGACGACACCAAGTTCCTCTACACCAAGGAAGGGGCTTACAACTCTATGGAAGAAGCATTCGTCCTCTTCCCGCTGGGTAGTAGCACCAATGGAGATATTCATGCTCTCCGCGGATATGGGAATGACCTTCTGCCCCACACTCGTGTCATTGACAAGTTGATGAACCAAGCGACGGACGCGGCGTTCCTCGGCATGGCTCTGAACGTCTCTGCCACCAATGAAACCTCCCGTCTCTCCGCAATGGTGAACCCGATGGGGGCCTATACCATTTTGGACCCGTCAACGCAAGTGGTTCCTAATCCCGTGCCGAATCTGCAACAGGTTGCCGGAACTCCCCTCGCATTCTTGCAGAACCAAATCCGGGAACGCTTGGGCGAGATTGACGTGAATGCTGATGGAGGCATGGGCCGCACCCAGCTGGAAGCTGAAATCCGTATGGGCAATGCGAGCAAGGTCAGCAATAACATCATGGATATGCTCTTGGAGCACATGACCATCCTTCTCCGTGAAATCGTTCGCCGTATCATCCGCAAGGACTACGATGAAGGGATTGGCGGGTTTAAGGAACGTGAACGCATGCTCCAACGTCTGGACGAAGCAGGTGTGCCAAGGGATGCCTTCTTCGCTATCGACCTTGACAGCGTTACCGCTCTCCCGCCTATCGGTGCGGGCAGTAAGGTTCGCCGCACGATGGCTCTCCGTCAGTGTCTCAACTACATGCAGTTCATGCCCCGCGCTGGGCAGGAACGTCTCATTCGTATGGCCATTGCCAATGAAACGAACGGACGCACCGCACAGTTGTTCATGCCGTTGAAGGATGACCCCAACCCGTCCGAAACCGTGGCCGCCTCTATCGCATCCATCCAGAACAACCAGCTCATGGCAGGGCAGGAAGTTCCGGTTATGCCGAACGAGGACCACAGAACGCACGCGGAAGTGCATGCCAACTTCATCATGTCCATGCTACCGGACGCACAGCTGGAACCCGAAGAGATGGCCCAGCTAGCTCAACCTCTACAGCTTCTGGTCGCCCAGTTGGCAGGACACATGGACTATTTGCAGGCCGCCAAGGAAGTTGTCCCTGAATTTGAACAGTACGAGAAACTGGTCAAGAGGTGCAACGAGGTTATTACCAACGGCATGCGGGCCTTGGAAGCGATGCAACAGAACGAAGAAGCGGCTCCTCAAGAAGGACCTACTCCTGAACAGATGAAAGCCGAAGCCGAAATTGAATTGAAGCGCATGAAGACGGAAGCTGAAATCCAGTTGGCTAAGGAAAAGCAGGATGCCGAGATTACTCGTAACGCCGTAGAAGCCAACGCTAAAGCGGTTCAATCGCTGGGAGGTGCACGATGAAACCCGTGCCCACCTACACTGTCGAAGGGTTCAAAAGCAACAAGGCGGCGACTGGCCGCCTTGCTGAACTCCTGCATGACCCGGTAATGGAAGAAGCTCTCTGCATTGTTCAGTCAAAACTCAATGCGACATTACAGCCCACAATGGAAGCCGCCGCATTAAACGGGGCTTTCGCGGCTGGGGCCAAATCCGTCATCGCCGCTCTTTTCAATCTGGCCGAAGAGAATGAAGAAACCGAATCCCCGGTAACTATGATGAATCATCCCATGACCGAGCGTAACGCTTGGATTAACTCACTTTCACTCAACAAGTAATACATAGAATCTAATGGATAATGTAAATATTCCCGCAGTAGCGGAGGGCATCATAGATGGTGCTATTCACAACGACATACATAACATTTTCGAACAGACCCTGTTCGCCCCGGATTCCACGGATTCCACTCAACCTACCAATCCCGCTAACCCCACGGCTCCCATTGAATCCCCGGATGGTACGGTAGTCATGCCAGATGCTGGGCCTCGCATCGCTGATGATGAAGTAGTCAATACCACGGGAACCCCGGTTCCCCCGGATGACACGGAATCCGAGGAAACCGAGGAAGAACAGAACGACGAACAAAACGAAGAGGAAGAAAACGAAGAAGGGAAGAAGGAAGAAAAGAAAGATGATGGGCCGAAGGAACAACGGGCCAGCAAGGCGGCGAGCAAGGCATTCGCTGAAATGCGCGTCCAGTTGAGAGGCGCGAAGAAAGAAATCGCGGACTTGAAGACCAAGCTGGAAGAAGCGGGTAAATCCTCTCCCAACAATGAAGAGCTTGAATCTCTGCGCGAGATTGTACGCGGCTATGCCTTCACCGCAACCGAAGAATACAAGACCAATGTAACTGCCCCGTATAATAAGGCCAACGCCAAACTTGCGGAGATTGCCCGCGCCTCTGGTGCATCTCTGGACATGGACAAGCTGAATGAAGTTGCCCTTAATCCTGACCTCGACGAGTACGACCGCGAAGAAGCGTATGAGGCCATTGGGAAGGAACTGGGCATTAGCGATTCTGCCATGTTCAAATTCGTCCGCATGGCTAAGGTCCGCGACGCGGCCATTGTCGCCCACGGAAACTATCAGGCCGAAGCCGACAAGTATGTGGAAGAGTTGAAAGCCAGCCGCGGCGGCAAATCCGAAGGTGCAACCTACACCGTCAATCTCGACAACTACACGTTGGAAGCGATGCAGGAACGCGCCAAGGAACTGGGCATGACCACGGAGATTACCGAAGAGAATGTGAAGCATGCCCGCCATCTTGCTCACAAGATAAATAATGGTTCCTTCATGGACGGCGCACTGGCCGAACTCATGGTCAAGGAACTGGCAGATGCTCGCGCGACAATCGAGGCTCTCAACGTGAAGGTGGCCAAACTCCGCAAGGCCCGCCCCTCTGCTAACGGCGGTAGCCCCAAAGCTCCGGAGACCCAGCCGCCCGTTGGGCCGACCACAGTCGGGGACATTATTGGTAGTGCCTTCGGATTATAATAAATTTTCCTTGACATACTGGTAATTTTATGACAAGAATGGGGCATCAAATGCGGTGCTCCATTCTTGCTTTCCCGCGAGCAAACCAAAACAAACCTTTATGCAGGTGTGAAAATTCTTGGTCCTGACCCTGCCATGACCGCATAAGACCCCAAAACAAAATCTTCCAAAGAGAACTAGGCGTTGCAAATTAAACCAAATTTAATTTACAAATGGCTACTTCTCCTAACGATATTCAGGCCCAAGAATTGAAGCTGGTCACGATGACCAACCTTCTTAACGCCTACATGTTCAGCACCTTTGCTCGTACTTCTCCGTGGAACTCCCAGATGATTATGACGGGAGAATGGACTGACGGTGTTGGTGATTCCGGGCGTATTGCAACCTTCGGTGCTACGGACCCCCGCGTCGAATGGATGAACATTAACCTCGCTTCCACCTCCAACCAGATTCCGATTACGGTAAATGATACGGGGGCTACGGAATACTCCTACAGCCGCTTCATCACGAGGCTTTCCTCCCAGAAACTGGACGTACTCCGTATGCGTCAGTCTTGGCAAGCTATGCAACAGGCCGAGAATGTGGTGAAGCAGTTGGTCCGTGCCGTCGGTAATACTTGGTCTCGCTTCTACCGTCAGAGCTACATCAACATCGCCAGCTACAAACTCATCCCCACGAAGGCGGGTGTTGTTGGTCTCGATGTCGTGAGCAACGATATTAACTCCATGCCGGAAGTTAAGCCCGAAGCCGCTCTGAACGACGACCTGATGAACCAAGCTTGGCAGTTGCTCATCAATGAAGGTGCTGGCGAATCTGCCGCTCTGATGGACCAAGGTTCCCCTGTCTTCTTGGCTTACACGTCTAAGGACACCGTGGACTTCATCCTGCGTCACAACGAAGTTATCCGCAAGGACTGGAACTTCGCAGAGGCCGCGGAAGGCAAGGATGCTACCCTCCTGCGTCAGCTGGGCGTGAAGTGGACGTACAAGGGCTTTACCTACATCGTGGACAACATGAACCCCCGCTACACCTTCGACGACACCAAGCCGACTGGTCAGAAGTGGGTGGAAGTTCCCCAGTATATCAAGGTGGAAACGACTGTTGGTAACCGCTATGTGCCGAACCCCGCGTACATGAACGCCCCCTACGAAGATACGATTATCTTTGTGAAGGACGTGTACAAGTCCCTCGTTCCTCGTCCGGTGTCTGCCTACGGTCAGGCCAAGTGGGACCCCGTGACTTACGCTGGTGAGCTGGTTTGGGTGAACAACAAGGACAACGGTGATAACTACATGGGTACGCAGGGCATGTTCATCGCGACGCTTTCTGCCGCTCCGATGCCTGTCTTCCCGCGTCACGGTGTAGTCATCCGACACATTCGCACGACCGCTGGCCGCGAACTCGTCGGTGCTGACGGTAAGCCCGTTGGCTCTCTGGTAAGTACCCCCGCGGTAGTATCTGGCCTCTAAGCCTAAACCTATAACCCTTAAACCGAGGCGGGCGGGATGAACCCGCTCGCCTCAATTTTATCTGCATGAAGATTACGTATGACCCTGAAAAATTTGGAGACCTTAAACCGGGGGATGATGTTCAGCTCATGGGAGTTGGCGTTGTTTCAGATGACGGCAAGTCTATTGAGATTGTTTCTATCGAGGACCAAGAAATAGGTGACGATGATAGCGACGACGAGGACGAGACCGAAGAAGAAACTGAATCTCCCAAACAGGAAACCGAAACCGAAGAAGCCGAAGAACTGGCAGAAGGAGCCGACATTGGTTCTATTATCGCCTCTGGCTTTGGAGCATAACCTTTTTAACTAGTATGGAAATCGACGTTCCCACTACAGAACCAGTTGTCCTCGAATCAGGAGTTGAGAATACGCTCATTCCCAGCGAGGAAGGAGACTTTCTTATTACTATCACCAGTGATAGGGGAGTTCCTGTCGTCAAACTGACGGAGGACGAGAAGACCCTTGCCGAAGGTTCTTCCCTCGTAAACCGGGAGTTCAAAGCACATCTCAAAGCCGCAGGGACTTTAACTGTTACGGAATCCCTTACAGGGACAGCATTGACCTTGGAAGCTCGTCCCGCAACTTCCCTAGCGGTACAGGCAATTCCCGTAGCTATGGGAGTTAAGCACTTGGTGTCTATTCCCACTAATCAACCCGAAGTTCTTTACTTCGGTCTTGATGTTGAAAATAGTGTTCAAAGTGTATTAGTGAATGACGGAGATATTATTATCCCTGCGGCTGATACTGCACACGTCCCTCTGAATAGGGCAATCACTCTAACCCCTGTTATTCAGCAAACTAAAACAGTAGCAACTCTTAACGAATAATAATTATGGCAGTAGTAAATCTTCCAGTTCCCGCAGAGAATGCAACCATCGCTCGCGGGCAAATCTATCAGCTTACCGGACTGACCGAGGCTACTCGGTATAAGTTTATTGTCACGTCTACCAAGTGCCCGCATGTGGTCATCGCGAAAGACGAGGCGTTGGAGCAGTTGGAAGCCGAAGGGTATCTTTCTGGTCGTGCTTTCTACTTCGCGACGGAAGGTGGTCAGACTAACGCTTACCTCCGCATTGATGCCCTTGAGGGCGCGGAGATTACCTTGACTATGAAGGCTGACCAAATTCCAGCCCCTGAGGGAGCAACTCTTCCCGCAGACTTATCACCTGACAAGTGGTATAGTATCAGTGATTTAGTTGCAAATACGGGGTACGAATTGAAAGTAAGTGCCGAAGTCCCTGTAACAGTCTTTGTCAAGACAGGAGATACCATTGCAGACGCAATAGAAGAACCCCCGTTTGTAACTGCCGCAGGGACCACTCGTTTCACTTCCACTGGTACGAAAGCGTGGGTGTACGTAGATGGAGCAGTAAAGGCTAACGTTGACATCGTAGCCGCACAGGGGATTGAGGGTTTTACCGCTCCCCAGCTTACGACCCTCTCAAACACCGTTTCCGACGTAGCACTTGTCGGTCCCACCCCTGCCGGATATTACCGCGTGGACTTCGTGACAGAGGCCGCCGCGCCTGAATTCCAATACGACGGTAACATCACTATCCAGAACCAGAACGTAGTCCTTACCAACGTAGTTGGGGAAGCCGGGGCGCAAGGTCTTCTTCCTCTCACGGCCTCACAGGGTATTGTGACTGGTAAGAACCTTCGAGGAACTCTTATCTTTTCACAGGGAACTGCTCTTGGTAAGGGACAGCGAGCCGACGTTGCCTCATTCAAGGTTCCTACGGGCGGCGATGCCGAGACCTTTAAAGGAACTGCGGTGATTACCTTCGTTGGAAATATTGCATAACCAATAATTAAACCTTGACGGGGCTGAACTCATGAGCTAAACTTCTATGGGTTCAGCCCCAAATTTTTACCATTATGGCACCTCAACGTTCTTCTGAAATCCAAATTGAAAATTACGTCAATGGCTCTCCTATTACGCCGGGCGTAACCTATAAGCTGGGCGATGCCTCTGCGAATACCGCGTGGCTTCTTGCTTCCAGTTCTCCCTGTCTCTTCAAACTTTCCGCTACCGCTCCTACCGACGAACAGTGGTCCAACGTTACGCCGGAAGAGTTCATCATCAATGGTTCGGTCGCGGGGCAGGTGATTGAGATTGAATCTCCCAATGGTAAGTACTTCGTCGTCCCCACTAACGCGCAAGATAAGAATGCTTCGGTGGAGAGCGCACACGCGACGATTGCACTTCACCCGCTGGGGTTTGACTACGACCAAGAGTATGAGGCTCTCCCGCTGGAAGGTGACGGTCCTGTCTCCGAAGGTTTCTACAAAATCTCCAACCTCGAAAGCGGTAAGCTCTACTCCATCAATGTACACCCCGACTTGGGTGGCTTGATGGAAACGAAGCCTAATCCGGAATTCAGCTATGCGCTCTTTAGCGTAGGAGCCGATGACCACCCTAAGGCTTTCCTCGCTGGTGGCAAGACTACTGCCCAGCTGGTATTTGTGGCAACGGAAACTTCCGCGATTCTCTCTATCGGCAGTACGATTGAAGAAGCGGTCTACTTCGTCTCCATCAGAAATTTTAGTTTAGGCTCCGGTGAGGGCGCGGGGTTTGACCCCTCCCTAGACCAGAATATCACCGGGGCATGGAATTTCACCAACACGGCAGGAGTAGTTCTCGGTAACGAAGTTCCTTTAGTTCTTGGACAAGGAGCGGACGCGGTGAAAATCCACGGGGACGGTAATGGAGCCGCAGTCATTGAGGGGACGAACGCTTCCCACATTGATGTTGCGATTCCTGCCAAGTTCCAAAACACTGCCACTTTTGATGACAGTGTTAGCTTCGTTGCCACCTCTGGTGAGAAGATGAAGTGCATCCTTTTTGGTAAGGAAAGCGGTCCTACGCGTGCCATACTTTATGAGGAAGCCAACGGGTTCCTCTCCGTTACTGACCCCAATAACGTCAATAGTAAGTCATTGACCTTCGACGGGGCCGGGGACTTGTGGATTTACAGAAATGAAAACCACAATGGAGTGGTTTCGCTCAATAAAGAAACCCGCATGTATGGAACCATTACCGTGGGCGGGGTTCTGACGTCCAGTACAACCATCAATGCCAACGGCGGCATCAACATCCCGCTGGCAGTTGGTGCACCCACTGATACGGGCGCGGTCAACCGCCTTTATGCGTTAGGATTGGCTGGCATGGTATCTGCGTTGGTTCAGCCAATATACCTTAATTCCAGTTCGATCACAGTCGCGGGTTCCATTTCTAAATCTTCCAACGGTACTCTTGCCGGGTTGATGCAGAGATTTTCAGTGGGCGCGGCTTCTACAGAATCTAATGCGTATGGGTCTGCGGTTATTCCCCTGATAGGGCCTAACGGTCAATTTAATTACAGTTCCGTGTGCGGATTTTCCCTTGCGGTCAACGCGACAGCCTTCGCTAAATTTACTTTTGGCATAGGCCGCGGCTCAAAAACCAACAGAACCGGGTTGACGATGGATTCTTATTCTATGATTCCGGGGAACGAGCTGGCCGTCAACCATGGGGAAATCATCGATGTTACCATCAATACTCCTTACGATACTGTCCGCAAGGGGTATGAAATCAGAGTAAGGGAAATCTTTTATGTATCGTCCGTTGGACACTGGCAGGTGAAGACGACAACCGTATTTCTTCCGGTAGGCCATAATGAGCTGATGCCAAACGGGCTGAACAGGCTTATTTACATGCAGAGCGGATCTCCCTCTACAGCAGAGCGAGAGGAAAAGGCGGCTCTTTATATAGAGCTGGGAGGCGGCAGTACCAATACCCTGTTCAAGATAGCTTCTCTCCGCGGCTTCATCAGTTTCGAGGCAGGGACGGGCGTAAGCACCCTTATCATCGATGCACGTAATGAGAAAACATACGCCCTTTCAGCTGGCGTAGGCACAGGCACTCGGCACCTCTATGCCAATGGTATGACCAATCCAACCTATCACGCATTGGAAGCGATGGCAGTCAATGCCATTGAATCCGAGGAAACCACGGATTTTGTGGATATTAACATTCCCTTGTAATCATGAATAACGAAGAAATACAAATTCAATTCCCACAGCCCGGCGACTGGACCAAGCTCATTATGAGTGTAATCTACGCGGACGCACTGGGCTTTACGCACCTTGACCAGTACAATGAGACCACGTTGCCGAAGGAGCAGATACCCGCCCTCGCGGGGGCTATCGAGGCCATTGCCGCTCTTGACGAACAGTGGCAAGCGTGCCAAGTTTGGGCACGATTGGGAGATATTCCATCCCCATCCAGCCCGACGGACAAGGTGCCCGCAGTCCTTCTGACTGTCGAGGCTACCGGGGATTCCGGGGGTACAAAAATATTTACCCCTGACCAATATCCCCAGTTCGTACTCACCGATAGTGGTACACTATCCTTCTTTAACTTCTTCACAAAAGGATGATAATCATGAGCTTACTCGAACTTCTTGACTTACTTGGCTGGAAGCGCAAGTAGCACATCGCCCCGGAGGCTAACCCCTCCGGGGATTTTTATTAAAATAATTTCTTGACAAATAATAAAATTATTATATGGTGGTGGCATGTCCAAGACATCAAACACCAAACAGATAACCAAGATTATTATTGACGAGGCCAATGGCTTGACACACGTTTATATGTCAGACCTTAGCCCGAAGATAGTTAAAGCCAATACCACGGCCCCAACGAACATTCCTACCAAGAGCGAATTCTCTTTTCGCGATGAATCCGAAGAATCGTCAGTAGTAGTTGAGAAGGCCTTTGATGAGGCATTCCCAGAGGAAGAACATCCCTCACTGTTCTGTCCTATCTGCGGTGGTCTGCTGGAAGAAAGACGGAAGGGTAACTACGAGTTCATTCAATGTGTGAGTTGCTCACTGGCCGTGCAAGGATGTGATAACGATGACCCGGAGACAGCGTATGAAGAGGCATGGAATAATGCTCGATTCTTCATTGACCATTGTCCTCCGCTTCTGCGTCTTCAACCCGGTGCCGAAATCCAGTACCTCGATAGTATGTACCGCCGCCGTACTGGAATCGTTGCAGGAAGAACCCGTGTCTCCATGCGCATCGTGTTGGAAGACGGGCAATGTATTGAACCAAAAACGGTCGTTGAATGGCCGTGGGGAAAGGAAATCGCAGACTAACCATGAATGCGCCTAGATGCCCACTATGTGGGGAAATGCCGGAATATGTAATGTTCCTAGTAGGTGAAGAAGTGTGTGACCATATTTGTTGCAAGTGCGGACTATGCACCTCTCCTATATCAAGTCTATTAGGAAAAACCCAGTGTTGGAAGGATTGGTCTGAACTGGTAGCCAAGTTCCCTCCTATCATGAGGGTCTGGCCCGAAGACACGGTAGTATGGAAAAATAAATCTGTCGTGGTTCTTGATAAGGACGTTCAGGAGGGGGAGCTGGTGGTGATAAACTGGCAAGGTCGCAAATTCCTCCTACCCCATCATGCCATTGAGAAATGGCCGTGGGAAATGGAGAAGGCAGAATAACCAATAAACTAATTATATAAACCCGTGAATACGTTGCATCTATCTATCACGCAATACTTCGCGCTTGCGGCTCTTTTCGTGCTTGCGGGCGTAGCTTTCCGCGCCTTGGGAGGCAGTGCCTCCACCGCGATGGCTAACAGGCTGAAAGCTCACTGGAAGCTCATTGGCATTGAGACCAATAGCTACCGGACAAGAGGAAGCGAGTACACTCTATATGAGCGCAATGAAATGAATGATATGTACAACCGCCTCTTTGATGCCGCTACCCTGTGGATTATTGTTGGACTAGTCGGACTGACGGTAAGTATTATTGTCGAGTGCCTCTTCACGCTTCCCGCGCCTCCGCTCTATGTCCTCTCCCTCATTACTGCATGGATTGCCGCATGGTATCTCTTTGTGGTCATAGCTTACTACATAAGCATGGCGGTGATTATGCAGATGACCCAATATAACCTCTATCGTCAATACCCAAAAATTAAATTCTAACCATGAAGCACAAAGCAAAACTCGGAATGATTGTCCGCGTCGACGGTGGCCCTTGCGGCCGCGTCGTGGAAATCGACAACGAACGTTCTTCCTACCCGTACAAGGTACGCTATTCGGGAGGATTAGCGGAGTGGGCCTCTGCTAACCAGATGGAAGAAATTCTAGATGCGCCAGAAGAATCTGTCCGCGCCAGTTGCAATGACACCGCCAAACCCCGGCGACCGTTCAAGAGAGGGGATAGGGTACAATACATTCCTCGTGGCTGGGTAAGCTACGGCGAAGAGCCTACGCCCTATCAGGAGTACGCGGTTTACGATGATGAAGACAGCGACGGCTGGGTAGCTATCGATGGAGTGACCACTAGCTACTTCAACACCGTTATGTTCTTTGACCTCAAACTAATTGACTAACCATGACCACAACGATATTTGTTAGTATTACTGACATCCTCGCATGGGGTGCTATTGCTCTGTGCGCACTCGCCCTATTCACCCTGTGGGTAATCGAAACCATTAAGAAACACATCAAAAGAAAATGAACGACGAACCAAATTGTTGGACCTGCGCATACAGTGACCTCCCCGAAACCGCGGAACCCTGTGCATCCTGTGACATGTACTTTAGCCACTTTGAATCCACGGAAACCACGGAATCCACGGACACCGCGGCAAGCGAGGATGCACAGAGGTGCTCCCTCTGCAAATTTCGTGATACCTTGCTGGTGCAATCCCCCTGCCAGAAGTGTGCTCTCACTCCCGGACTTCCCTGCTACACCGTCGACACCAACAAATTGGTAGAGATGGAGAAGTTGAAGCGGGAAGAAGCAAAGCAGAAGGAAGCCGAGATGGCTGGTCCTACCTGTCTGACATGTAAACATAAGGGGGTATCTATCCTAGAGGAACCCTGCATCTCCTGCAACGGCTATCAGAATTATACCCCAGATGAATCTGCGCCATGTGCCGAAGGTACGGACGAGAACGATGATGTCATCGAACCGTGCAATACTTGCACTCACCGGGATAACCTCCGTTGCAATCCTCCATGCTCTCATTGCCGACAGGAGCGGGGAATTGAGTACCCGGAATATGAAGAAGCGGAAGAGGATGAAGAGGATGTCCCCTCCCCCTGCGCTACCTGTAAGTACGGGGACTTGCCCGGAACCGTGGGACCCTGTGCTTCCTGTTTCGACGAGGGGCTGGACCATCCATTGAACTACGAGGAAGCCACGGATTCCGGGGACGAAGGTTCCACGGATTCCGGGGTCAAAGGAATCGTGCCGAAGCATATTGTTGATATGTTTACCGAAAGAGTGGGGCAAGAGGTGCGACGGCATTTTGAAGCCCACAATGCTCGTCCACGTCCTTGCCCCTACTGCGGAGAAATCCCGGAGGTCGTGGGGGAAACCATCTATCCCGGAGAGGAACATTGCTATGTCGTCTGCAACGGGGCCAAGCTTCTTCCTCATAGCATTTCCATTCATGGCCTCACTCGCGAAGAAGCGGTAGCCCGCTGGAATAGCTTCGTATTAACTATGAAGTCCCAAGAAAAATGAACGCTCACTGGACAACCATTAGCGGGGGAGGATTCGTCCTCCCCATTAACTCCATACTAATCGCGGAGGGAGACCTCGCCGCATAACATTTCATCTCATGAACCTTCCATACATTGGACAAATCAAAGGGCTTCGCCAATATCTTATTGACGAGCGCATTCTCTCTCCTATCGAAGTTGGTCTAGCCTCCGACACAGAGCTACTCGACACAATCATTAAACGAGGATATTCCTTCGTCGTACCCTACAATGGTAGCTATACGACTGGGGATGAAATCCTTCTAATCCCTAATGACGCATTGAACCATGCAGTCAAATTCTCACGCTAAACGTATGTACACACTAATCGGATTCCTTCTCGGTATTCTCTTCTACTACATCATCGAGAACAATAACGACAACGACTTTACCCCTGCATGAAGAAGAACAGTAGAGGACTAATCGTCCATCCCGGATTGAAACATCCACGGAGGCCACGGCATAGTACTCCCCCGGTAAAGAATATACCGAAGGGCTACATTGCCACTGGGGAGATTGCCGATAAAATCGGGAGAAGCTCCGTATGGGTAATTCACGCCCTGAACCGATTGAAGGTCAAACACGTTCGTTGTGGGCATACCATGTACTGGGAAGGGGAAGGAGCCAATGAATATATTCAGATGCAGGTCAAAGGTCTATATGACAGCATCCCGGAAGGGTACGTTGATGTAGCTACCGCATTGGAATCTACGGGCTTGAAGTCTCCGGCGTATCTGACCACCCTATTCAAGCGGGGCAAGGTTCAACGTGTACGGTATCGTGATGATAGCGACCCTCGCGGTCGTAGGACACGGTTTGCGTACAATTTGCTTGACCTCCTTTCTCATTTGGGTTTAGATAGCTCTGGCGTATGAGAACGACCTACTCCACAACCAGAACCATACAGAAGGGCCAGAGCAATCAACAAACCTTGCTCGGCCTCCTTCTGAATATTGACCTCCTTGACTTCTCCCTCACCGTTGATAACATACGTGTCCTTCTGTACATGCACGCCAATGGATTTGAGAGTGAGCATAGTAACCCGGAAATTAGCAGGGGTACTCGCATCCAGATATCATCTCTCTACTATGTCCTGCGCAAGCTGGAAGAAAAAGGGTATATTGAATACGAGGGAGTGAGGGGGTCGAGGAAACAAACTAAAAGTAAACTAACTCCGAAAGGTATCACTTTCTGTCGTGACATCTTCCGGCCACAAACAATCTAATCAACAACATGGAAAGAAACAATCTCGATGAACAAGAAGAAGTCGCGGCCAAGCTCTATAGCATGGCTGAACTTCCCACCCCGTGGGACCAGCTCACGTCAGTTAAGAAGATGCCCTTCATGCTTATGGCGGGCAAACTAATCAAGGGAGAGGCTGACATCTTCGCCCAGCTGACCGCGAAGTACTGCGTCCAGCTTGGTGTACCCGGCAAGTACAAGACCATCATCTCCGGGATTATTAGTGCCGCCCTTGGAGCTTTAGCTATGTTTGGAGCGTTGGGGCAGAGTAGTTGCACCTACGCGGATGTGAGTAAGGACCGCGCAGTTATCTGCAATGGAGAATCCTGTGTAATCGTTAGCCCCGGAAGGTTGACCTTTACGCAGGAACAGCCCAAGACGGATGCAGGTCCGGTAGTAATTCCCTCCAAAGAATACTGCAAATAATATGGCAGAAGAGTACAGCGAGATTCCACAAGCTCCTGACCTCTTTAATCATCCCGTACCCTCGGTTCCCGTGGGTACGGAGATGTTTAATGAGGCCCCGCCATTTGATTCAATGCCGGACCCGATTGCCCCTGTCTATGGGGATAGTGATGTAGGGACGTTCCATACCCCGGTATATAATGATGACCCCCTCATGCGCAACCGGGAAGAGAGCATGTTCGCCATTGTGTATGACCCAGAGGATTCCGGGCCTAACGCAAAGGTCATGTACACCTGCGGTGTTGTCATTGATGATAATGAGGTGCATGAAATTGGTGGTGCGCCGGGGACGTTGAAGGCAGTGGATAGTAAAGAGAAGGCCCCATTAGATGATGACATCATCTGGTATGTCAATGTTAAATCCGACCGCAAGTCCTCCACCGTGTCTAGTAAGAAAGACACCAGCGCGGACTTCTCCGTCCCCATTGCGAGGACGAGCAAGGGCAGGAACGGATATATCCAGCAACTTCACCGTGGTGCTATCTTCATTGGAGGTGGCGGTGGTGGCGGCAAGTTCCCATACAAGGTCACGACGACTAAGGAGCAGGATGCAAACAAGAACTGGCATACCTACGCAGTTATCGAGCCGGGCGGTTTCCGTGATACCGAACGGAAGAAGGTGGAGATTGACGGGTTCAAGGACGGCGCGGCTAAGAAGGAAATCGTAACCGACGGTGAACTTCCCGTACTCCTTGAATGGGAATACACTTGGCCCGCCAATACCGTGACGAACGCCAAGCTGGTTGTTGATGATAAGCCGTGGGATGGTAAGGAGGTAATCACTCCGATTGAGAGTGCCGAGGGAACGGGTAAGAGCAAATGCGCGATTGCCATCCTGACGGTACAGCGAAACCCACAGGACAATAGTCTTGACGCAACCGTGAAATCCCAGCTGGTCAATACTGGACTGGCCGCCGTTTGGTACAGCGGATATGTTGATGGCGTTAGCGGACGCGTTGGGCAATATGCAGAAGTTTCTACCGTAGCACCATGAAGTCTCACCTCTTACTCCCCACGAACTCGTCGAAGGATATTTCGGTTTTAATGAGGAAGAATAATCCTGACTACACTGAACAATATAAAAGTAGTTTGTGGTATGGAACCCAAGGACCCACGGTTTCCGGGCTTCCTGTACCTCTAGGTCGAGCCGTAGCTATTTCACCAAACGCAACGCATAAACCGGGGATTAAGTGCAAGAACCTTGTGGACGCGTGGAAAGTCTTCAACACATTAAAAGGATTTAATTCCATCGCGCTTCCGGCGAAGTTGCCTAGTCAGGATGGCATTCCCGGAGGCGTCGATGCTCGTACTCAATATCGAGTATACGAACCAGCACTTTGGTTCGCATGGCAGGGAGTGCCGGAAGGAACTGAAATTACTCCACATGAAGTCACATTGCAGGAAGCCCGCGATTGGCCCTACTATGACGACGGCTGGCTATACCAAAACAGTATATACGGACCACATTATGGAAGCGGATTTATGGATAATATGTGGTACATTGAATCAGAAAGTGGAGCAGTTTATCTGGATGTAAGTATCGAATTAAGCTTCAAGTATGAGAGAAAAACATCCTCTGGTGTATGGCAGACCTTTTCGATACTTGCCTATGTAGGCTACCCCATTAAATATTGGGCGAATGGGAATAAGGCTTCCATGCGAACAGTCACATGGAACACCACGATAGGTGGAGTAGAAGTTGACTGCCTTGGAAGTTATTACTGTTGGACCCCCTACGTTGCCGCTCCCGAAATCTCCCAAATGAATCAATGGTTTAAGGGATTACAGTTCACGACACTTTGATATAGCAGTACAACTGGCTTATCGATTTCGTACATCGAAATGTCAGGACGTTAAACTCCCACGGAACCCACGGAACCCACGGCCAAATGGTCACAATGGGTTCCGTGGGTTCCCTTGTGTCATACCCACTAGCGTGTGCGGTTGTGTCATACCAATTAAAAATTTCTTGACCAGAATCTTCTTCTGTGTATGATGGCGGGCATGGACAACAACATCCATTACATCATTAGCTCGTATAACCCCTCCCTTCATTGGCCGGAGAGGGAATCAAACCTAATCCATTACACGGTCAATTATCTTAAATCCCTGCACATCCCCGGCGAGCGCATTACCGTCATGTCCGAGGACCTTGGCGTTCTTTCATGGGCCAAAGCGGAGGGGCTGAACGTTGCCCGCGTCCCTGACACACCCGATGAAGCCATCCTCTCCATCGCCGCAGAGCATGCGGGAATGGACATCATGGTGCTCGACACCCAATGCCCGGTACGCGAAGCGGACCTCCTTGACGTTATGGCTAGCCAGATAGCTACCGAGAAGGATGTCATCTTCATCTCCGCATACATGGGAATGACGCGGGCGGCCATCGAAGACTACCCTGCATGGACCAGTATAGTTGACGGTAGTGTGTGGGGGTTTCGGCACGATAGCGACCTGAAAGCCATTAAGAAAATGAGAAGTATCTATTATGTCTATCATGACGCGTTCGCCGGACACTTCGGAGTGAGCCTCGACTACCAATACGACAAGGAGGTTCTCGACATCGCCGTGAAACGCGGCTGGGAAAAGAGCGCAAGCACCGCTCCCTGCTCTGCGGATTATCCGCGCCGCGTGCAGATTATGGTTGACAAACCCAAACAGAATATCTAATCTTCATTCACACCATGAACACGAACCAATTATATTTTGACGGAAGCCTCGGACAGTTTATTCACAAGGCGAACTATGAACTGGTAAGCGTAAACCCTACGTTGGAAGTTCAGCATGGAATATCCTCCCTTGTCCTCCATTTTGGCGCAGGATTTAAGGGAGACCTCCGGTTTAATTTCTCCCATGCCTCTGCTCTTCTTGTCAACGTCTCCCCGTCAAGCCCCTTTGCATGGAAGATTCAGTTAGCCCCGCTCAACGCCGGAGCCTTGCCTGTATGGAAGACAGTCGCGTCTGGCATGACGTCCTCGGTGAAACCCGGAGGCACTACTGACACCATTATCCTTCCGACCGATATATTTGAATTAGACCCTGCCGAATATCCTGTCGGGACCTACTGGATGACTGTTGAGTTCTCCAATACGGTTGACTGGTCCCGCACCTTCCCCTTCACTCTTCAAATCATCTAACCATGCAACTTGATTTATCCCACATCCTGCAACTCTACCCCGTATTGAAGGTCCTTCATTACCAGACAAGTAGTGGATTCCATCATGAACGATACGATGATGCGGTAGAAGAATTGGGCGGCATTGCCGACAGTTTCATTGAAACCTATCTCGGACTACATGGCCGCGACTGGATGGTAAAGCCCATGTTGGTGCGTCCCGTGTTGCCTGATACTTCTACTAATTGCATTCTCCTGTACAGAAATGTCATCCTACATGACATCGTTCCCTACCTCTACACCATTGCCGGGAATGAACCCGCGCTAAGGAAACTGGCAGAGGACTTCGAGCAGAGTGCTCAAAAGATTTACGGACTACTGAACAATTACGTCTAATAGAACCCATGCCTACAACAACTCGCGTCCGAGAATTTTTCCTCTGCTCCGACGGCCCGGAGAGCAACCCCGAAGTAATAGCCACGGTACTTCCACGGCTTGACGGGGTTTGCTCCCGCGCCCGGTCCTTGACATGGGGTGTTATTGCCTATTCCCTCTCTCACTTCAACCTGCCATTCGGTGTTGCCTTGGAGAACATGAGGAACGGTTATTGTGCCCGCGTCGTAGGAACGTCTACTGGGGAGGAAACCGAAGATGGGGATGAAGCCGCCGACGTTACCCCTTGGTTCATCCTGCAATCCTTTAAGACGGAAAACGACGAATGGGACTACCGTTTCATGGCGTTGGAACCAATAGAGGCAGGAGCCGCCATTGATATGAAGAGGGATTATCTCCTTCCCGATGGATGGTATAAAGTCGGAGAAGAGGTAACTCTTCGCAACGATTTCATCGCCTCCTTCTGTTGGGAGATTGCCATTCCCGGCGACCCCTTAAAAGTAGAAACCGCAAACGCATAGACGAATAAATCATGAATGACAAAGTAAGAATTTTCGAGAATAAAATGCTCGGCGGGTTCGAAGTGGAATATGATGGGATTGCCGTTGCCCAATTTTTCTACTACACAGAGTGGGACGAACGGGGCTTCATGACGCGAGACGCGGCAAAGAAACTGGCAACGAAGATTGCCCACAAAATTGAGAAGAGCACGATTATCGAAACCGAAAAAGGATTCAAACTACTTAAACGGGAAAGGAACAACAATGACCAACGATAAATATCTACTGGAAACCTTCTTAATGGAATACCCGCGAGCAGGAATCATTGCGGTGATTCATCGAAACTACCGTATCGCTATGTTCCCCTATCACAGGAATGAGGATGAGAAGGGACTTCCGACAAGGGACTTCGCCCTCAACATGGCAATCGAACTTCGTGACAAGATTAAGAAATGCACGACGGAAGAATCCGACACGGGGATTACCTTCGTCGAAAAGGAACAACCAATCTTCAATGACTAACAAACGCAAATTCAAAAAGGGAGACCTTGTTCGGTTCATCGACACCGGAAGGCATCCAGAAATACGTGAGAGTTTAGCGGAGGGTTCCCTAGTATACGTCCAAGAAGAGGAAGGTATGGACCGTCGCATCCTTGTCAAGACCGTGGATGGGACACATAAGCGGTTCCCCTTCTATGAGTTTGAGCTAGTGGAAGAGACCAAACATGAAGTCTTCGTCCGATACACACGGGACGAGGCTATCATCCTCTTCAACTATCAGCCCGTTCTCCGCATACCTACCAGATATAAGCTGGGCGACCAAGAGGTCGATATGTGCTGGGAAGTAGAGGGCTGGGCCAAGTGTATTGTTGAAGACCTCAACGAGCATGTCATATTACCGGATATAAACAAAACCAAAAACGAAAATGAAAGTAGAACCCGGAAAAGTTAAGACCAGATTTAAGTGCGGCGACGTTGTTCTTCGGATAGATACAGGGAGATGTGGCATGTGTGGGGATAGCATCCCAACAGGGTCTATCCTTCGGGTAGTGTCCGACGAGGATGTTGCTGGTGTCGTTCGTGTCCAATATCCCCAAGCGGATGATGAAGACGAAGAGATACAGGATGTTATGTGGTACGAAATCGACCACTTACCCGCGAAAGCCAAGGTAGAAGAATTCTCGGATGCCGTGAGGGTGTCCATGAATGGGGACGCTATTGCCACCATTCTCACGGACATTGCCACCCCATTGGGCACTCTTCATTTCGAAAGCTGGGCCAGAGAAATTGCCCAGTCGATGGCGAACATTATTAACCTTCAAATCTCATTGGGGAAGCTAACCTCGGATGGAATCAAAGTAGAAAAAACTAATGACAAGGAAAGATAAGATAAAGGAAATACAGAAGTGGGCGGGAACTACGCCCGATGGCATCCTTGGTGATAAGACCATTGATGCTATATGGAAGAAGATACAACCCACGGAATCCACGGTACCTGATGAACAACCCAACGATTCCCCGGTATCCGCGGCATACGTGTCCCCGGCAGAGCTTGTCCGCAAGGGCATGGCTAAGAAGATTCTCAACATGGAGGATTACAAGATTACCGGGCCGGAATCTCTGCGCGTAACTCGCCTCCCCTCTGGCGACGGCGGCGGCACGTGGGAGATTGCCGGTATCTGTGATGGGATTGAACCCAAGGAATTCAATCTAATCAAATCCATGTTGGACCGGGGCGATAGAGAAGCGGCATGGGATGAATGCCTCCGCTATGTTCTCGCTAATACGGAACCACTGGTTGCCAAGGGAGTTGCAGGATGCTACGCCATTGAGTTCATGCTTCGCGACATGACCTTCAACATGGGTGTGGCGGGAACGACTAAGGTCGTCCAGCGCATGCTCGACATTGGTATTGACGGCAAGTGGGGGAAAAATACCCAAGCCAAATGGACACATGCCATTCAATCATGGGATGAAATGGTAGTCCTCGATTTGCTGGACCGTGCTTGTCGTGCCCGCTATCATTCCATTGTAAGGGCCAATCCGGTGAAGGAAAAGTTCCTTACGGGCTGGATGAACCGATGCGATGCACGACATGCTTACGCCCTAACTCTGTTGTCAAGGAAATAAGCGGGGAATTTTCTTGACCCGTTAAACCCCAAATGATAACATGGCGGCAAGGTAATTCCTTGCCGCCGTGTTTAAATTCGTCGCACAGCTTAACACCATTGACGGCAACGTGTGGACTTTGCTTCTCACTCGTATCGTCGATGAAATGTCTCCCGCATATCTCGTATTTGTGGGAGTTATTTACGTGGCAGTAAAGCTGGCATATAAGTACCTCTCAAAAAAGATAGAGTTTAGTCTTGACAAGGAGAAGTCCTTTCTCATATTATTGCGAGAAGCTCTAAGAGTTATATCCGAGTTGGATGATTCTCTAGACCAATTACATGGAAAAATAGACAATCTACGAAGCGACCATGAAGAGATAATCGACCGCGCCTTCTGCGCTATCTCGCAACAAGATACACCCCCCCTCCGACAGAAATGAAACTATTCAATCTGTTCCGAAAAAGCCCCGAGCAGGAACAACTCGAAAACGAGTTGTCTCGGAATCTTAGTCAGTTGCAAAAACGAATTCGCGCGTGTGGCGAAAAGATTCATGCACGGAATCAATTCTATGCCTCCCTTCCTCTTGGTCGCGAGGGTGAGCTAAAACTGCCCAGAAACCAATGGGCCTATTTTTTACGAGGGAAAGTAGGAATTCGTTATGACGGCGAGACCCTTACCTCTTCGGTTACACAGGTTAAAACTCGTGAAGAAGTTCAACTGCCAAGAATTATTGACGCGGAGAGAAGCCATAAATTACTTGTCATACGAGGATATGTTATTGACAGGAGAACAAACCGCACCTATTATCGGGGCGAGACAGTAAGTTTTCAGCGGGGAGAACCAATGCAATTAACGTTGAACGGACATGTGCACATGTTGTGGACACCCCCGCTTCCCGGTGCAATCATGCCGTTCTATCAAACCAATATACATGGCCTTAATTCCTAACACTCCGGCCTCCAACCCACAGCCTCCGACGATACCCATTGGAACCACGGATTCCTCGTGGCGCAATGGGTTCAGTCCTGACAGGCCAATGGGTGAGCCGATAATTAACTTTCCCACTCCTGTGGTAAAGAACGTGATGTTCTTCGTTGAGAGGATTGCCAAGAATCCCAGCGAGATTACCATTGAATTGGGAACTCCGTTCGTACCCACCGCAGGTACGACCTTCCTCCCGTTCATGCGGAATGCAGTTCTCGTGCATGTCGAACCCGTCAATGAGGCGGCGAGACAGCACGTTTATCGTTTCTACTACATGGTCCCGCCGGAACAGCAGTTCCGATATAACATTCAGGACATGAAGAAAATCCGTGACGGCTATACGTTGAAAGATACTGCCGCTACGGGTAAGTTCATGGGTCCGGATGCAGACACGGAAGAGTTGAAGGACTTCTACGAGATTACACGGGAATGGGTGGAACCCACGGATTCCGCGTATGCCCCGCTCCCTCTTGGCTCGTTTGACCCCAGCAACGAAAAGCTTGACCCTGACTTCTATGACCAGCATTTCTACACGGCATACGATGCCCAGCTGGTATATGAAGAAGTAGCCCAGTTCGAAGAGGAACACCTGCGCAAGTACTTTCGTAGGGTCATCCGTGTGTATAAAACCCTGCCCGGCCCGGTGGTTAAAGAGTTCGTCCCTTATAACATTTGGCAGAAGGGAGATACGGTGTGGGATGAAGGTGGTCCGGGAACGTCCCTGCCCGAATCTGAATGGGTGGCGCAGACTGCAATTAAGTTATCGAGAGAGGTCTGGGCCGCGCCGCTTTGGCCCGTCGATGGCGGAGGGAAGGAACCGGGACAGGCTCGCATTCCTCACATGCCCCTCCTTGAACTGGACAATAAGCCCGTTAGTGCTGGCTGGGACAAGGGCAGTTATCCGAGTACGCAGATGTACACCCTTGTATCTATGTACAAACGGAACAGTAACATTGCGGAGAAAGAGGAACAGAACAGCCTCTCCGGTAATTGTTGTAACCCTGATTCCCGTTTTGTCCGGTGCATCAATACAACCGTGACGACTAGCCAGTCCGTTGACTGGACAGCGAACGGCGATGTCCCGGCGATTGACCCTCCGGACCCCAGTGAAAACTGTAGCCAATGGCGCGTAGATTCCTCTGTAGTGGTTCGTGAGGGATATAGCCACAAGGAAACGCGAAAGAGTTGCACCACCTACGACCAGATTGATGAATTCTGGGAATCCTCGTTTGACAGGATAACCAATCAGGTCTATCCTGTACTGCGGAAGATTGTACATAATCCGAGCACTGACTTCGATGCTGATTGGCAGAAGGAAGGATTCACCAAATACACGGATGCCGTGGGCAATACCTACTATGGCCGGAAGCTGGAATCCCCGGAAACCGAGAAAGCCATTACCATCCCCGACACGCCGTGGACCAAAATCGGATATAACCTTTCTGACTTTACTGCGGTTGAGGATTCGGTCCCGGCCACGGGTATGCTCCATACCATGTCCCTCATCAATGGATGGAACGACCCCAGTTACCCCCAGTTCGCGAATACTTTTGCATTGCTCGGCTCGTTTAGTACGGACAACCAGCATGCTGACCGAGGTATGAACGTGGGCATCCGGTTTAAGGGTATGCGCTGGTGGAACATATATATCCAGAACAGCTATCCCGAAGTCCAATCCCCCGGCACGATTGAAGCAGGATATTATTACTACGCCCTCAACCCTGACGGTCCGTGGCTGACACAGAACGGCCAGTACAAGATTGGGATGGAAGCGATTATCCGTGATACCCTCTATGCGGAGGGCGTAACGAGCGCACCGTGGACGTTCCCACTGGGTGTCATGGATGGTACTGCCATCTACCAGCGAGCCAATGGATATAACCCAAAGATGAAATTCTCCGCGGGCACATTGCCCTCTGGTATTGGCAACGTATATCTGGATGTGGAGAACGGCCAGCTGAACATGACCGCCATTGTCATTAACCCCAATGGCAATGCCATCAATGGGGTCATCCCCATCCACATCAACGGGACAGAGGTCTTTAATATTGAGGTAGTCACGACTAGCAATACAGGACAACCCGACCTGCCGGAACCTACGGTCAATACATCGAACGGCGCGAAGACTAAATACCGTGCCGGGAACTATGTCCTTAACGCCGCAGTTGCCGAGAAGATTACCCTGACCTACGACGGAACGAAGTTCCCCTACTTCCAGTTCGGTGTCACTATATGCAGTCTCCGAGGCAATACGTTCAAGGTCACGATGAGCGACAAAATTCAACGCGTCGTCCTGCGCCAATGGGTGAACCCCTGTTACGCCGTAGATAGTTACATGCAGATTCCGGGAATCGGGTACTACAAAAAATATACCACGACGATGAACTACAGTTTTCCCGCCGTGCTCGGTACAGTTCGTTGGGTTCCGTGGAATACGAGGCCCGACCTTTCTGGCAAGAATGCTGGACAGTACTTCCCGCAGACCACGATGAAGAGGGACAGCTATTCCGGTCCCTGCACTGCCGTGGTTGAAGAGGCATTCTCCCCTGACGGTACATGGCCTAAGGGCTGGGGCCTAGGTACTTCACCGCAGTTCACGACGAACAGCGGGTACTTCTCCACGCCGCTTTGCGATTACCGTATGCCCGCATGTCTCCATGCGCCCATGAATGTCTCCGTAACAATCGGCAATCAGGATGCCAAGTGGCTTCCCGGTGCGTTCAATACCACGTTCGCCGGAACCTCCGAGACTGACTGGAAACCCGTGACTTCGTACTACGCATCCCCATGGAACGGCGGCATGCTTTGCAAGAAAGTAACAATCTATCCTCCCAATTAAAGCTCATGGCATTTATTACTAAATCCTATTTGACCTATCGCAATGTTTGCGACGAGCTTTGTATGCTCATCACAAACCAGCCGCCATCCAAGTCCAATGTTGACTTCCGACGCATATTGAAGGAAGCGCAGAACCTCCTGCTCAATGAGGCCACGGTATCTCCGGATTCCGTGGAAACCTTGGACTTTGAAGGAATCCCTCGCGGGGGTTCTATCTCCCTGCCCGAAGAATATGATAGTATTGTCGAGGCATGGTCGCCCAGTGGCAAGAAATACCACATCATTGACCGGGCCATGTTTGAGAGCAATACTTGGTTCCGTTCCGAATATCCCAAGCACGACAGCGGCTATCATGCTATCATGCTGGACATGGGGCTGAATGAACAGAACCTCCGTACCTACTCGGTATTGTCTGGCAGTAATGGCATCAACGATAATCCTACGAGCAACGTCATGACGATTTCAGCACGGTGCGCATTGCGCGGCCTGTCTCTTAACATTTATGATGACGCGGCATGGGAGGACAAGGAGGTTCGTATCTACCCCGGATGTCTTCCCGCATTGAAGGCGATGATGCTGGCCGTGGTCTATAACGAGCAGGGCAATACCCAAATGGGGACAGACAGCTACGGCCTTGCCGTCAAATACCTGAATGACCACCTGCGCAAATATCGTCAGGGCACGTATCAGGCTCCGAACATTATTCAGAATGGCGGCATCATGCAGTGCCCCGGACTTAACCTCATGTAATCATGGCTACCAAACGTACAGACATATCGAGCGAGACGAGCGCGAGCGGGGGCATCCCCGCCGCCAAGTCCATTAAGCAGAAGACGATGGACGAGGTGCTTCCGAAGACGAACCCCGACATCCCCCTCCGTCCAATGAATAACAACGACCCGAACAAACCCGTCGACGTGAAGGAGATGAACACCATCGCCGCGGCCAATAGTAACCACGGCATCAAGAATCCCCCGGCATCCGCGGCTCCCGCGGCGGCCCAGTCTCCTAGTCCCTATGGACGAGGGATTACTGAACCAGCAGTGCCGGGAGCGGTCGACCCTAACAGCGCGGCCTACGCCGCCCAGCAACGGGCGACCTATGCGGCGGGCATGCAACAAGCCGCGGCGGGGAAACTCTCTGCGGAGGACAGGCTCATGCTTCGTGGTGTGGACCAGAACATAAGCCGTGGGCAGATGCCTGTCATATCTCCGGCTATGCCTACACAAACGGCTACGCCCCGGCAAGCGACGGCTACCGCTCCAACCACTAGCCCCGACACCTCCACGGCTGGGTTCTATGCACATGCGGAGAAGATGCTTGGCCCGGATAAGTACAAGGTATTTATGTCCATGCCGGAAGCGCAGAGGAACGCGATATATAGCAAGTTTGTAGAGAGCCGGACCAAGAACGCGCCCGCCGCTAGCGGGGCAGTAGTTCCCGCGACGGGAACCACTGCCGCCCCCTCTGGCTCTAGGTTCCCCGCCTCTGCTCTCCCCTCTGGCAATGCTCCCGTACCCACGAGCGTCCCGACGACTGCGGGTACTGGAACTGCCGAGAGTATGCTACGAACCTTGAGGGATGATACGGCTAGCCCCGAAGCAAGAGCACAGGCGCAAACATCCCTCCGCGTCCGAACCATGTATGCCCAGCCGGAAAAGTATGGCAAGGAGATTAAGACCCTCGAAAAATTGGAACGCGCCAAAATAAAGGAACTTAGCAACATGTTCAGGAATAGATTGAATATCCGGGACCCCCGCTTCGCTCGCCAGTACGCCCAGTATCAGGCCCTGCGGAAGAAAGACCCGCAAACGAGGCTCACCCTCTACACTGAACTGATGAAGGGACCGGAGTTCACTCACTTGGACTTCCGAAAATAAATTTGACATAATACATATTTCACTTGACCCTCGCCCCACTCATGATAGGATGTTGAAGACCCACATGAGTGGGGCAAACTTATTATACTAATACTCAACAAACATGGCTATTGACTTTAGTACCGCCAATATGTCCGACTTCACTCCGAAGTCGGGAAGCAGTATTGCACGTGAACAGCGAGCCGCAGAAAGGCACGCCGCGTGGCAAGAGACGCAAGCGCAGAAACAGCAGGACCGAGAACAGAAAGCACTGGACCGCGAGCAAAGGTTAGCGGAAAAGAGACAGACCCGTGCCGAGAAGGGAGCGACGGCGACCGCAGACTATGACACCTTCCTCTTTAAGTCTGTTGATGACTTTGCGGAGAAACAGAAAAAGGATGCGGAACACGCGAATAATGTAGAATGGCAAAATAAATCCCGCGCCCATACGGAACAAGAATGGAAAACCGCCGAGGAAAATAAAGCCCTCGACATCTTGAACAAAGGAAACCGTGGGTACAGCTTTGAGGGAATCGACTACATGAAAGACTATGTAGAGCGCGGAGAGGATGCACTGGTTGATTTGACGGCCGCTTCCCGTGGTGATAGCGAGGCCATTAAGAAGCTTGCCAACAATACGGGACTTACCGTTGTGTCTTCTTCCGAGCTTACGCCTACGCACCCCGCCTTCTCATCCCGCTTTGGCTTCGGAAGTGGAGAGGACGGGAACCCCATTGTAACGGAAAAGTTCCTCGCCATTGCCGCGGACAGAAACCGGGACGCAAAGGCGGTGGCCAAAGGCATTGCCAACACAATGGAAAAGGCCCGGAAGGATTACCTCAACTCGAATCTAGATGCTGTGTCTGGTAAACCTACGGCGCAAGCCATCGAGACCGCACCTATTGCTTACACCGCAGAAGAAATAGAAAGTGTCATCAATACGATTAGGCGCGAAGACATTGGCAACTATCGTGCCGCTAAGGCTCTTTACGACAAACACCGCGCTTCTTCGACGGAGAACATGCAGAAGAAAACCCCCAGCCAAACGAGCGTGGGGGAGCTTGGCGTTGGCGAATTCTCTGATTCAGCACCTTCATTTACTGGGAATGTTTTTGCTGAACTCGCCAACCTTTCCAAGTCTCCCAGCAAAATGTTCCAACTTGTCCGCGACTACGGGGATTATGTTTCCCGGAACAGTGGTAGTTATATATCGGGAAATCGGGCTTTGACCGACATCTCTGGTATGGTGGAGGCGGGTAATCTCGATTTGAATCAACGCCCTCAAGTTAAAAACCCCGACGGTTCCGTGAGTACGGTACGGTCTATGTCCATAGGGGTTGATGATAAAGAATACCTTATTCCTACGGTCTCCGAAGATGGAAGACTTTTAACAGAAAAAGAAGCAATAGAACAATTCCGAAAAACAGGGAAGCATCTAGGGGTTTTCGATTCCCCGGAATCTGCTACAGCGTATGCGAAACAACTCCATACAGACCAAGCAAAACTCATTTCAAAAAAAGAAAAACCTGTTGAGGATAGGATTCGTGAACAGATAGAAACAGCCGACAAAATCGTAAGACGCCTCGAAGAGGACTACACTGGTCTTCCCTATCACGAACTTCGCGACGCGCTTCTCAATCCAGAGGCCGCGGCCTCTGCCCTTCTGTCTTTAGTCCCCGGTGCTGACATGGACGCAATACGTGCACGGGCAAAGGTCATTACCGCGGAAGTTCGCCGCCAGAAGGACCGCCCTCTGACCGTCGAAAACTCCGAACAGATTGGCATGAGTGAGGCTATGCTGGAAGCCGTGGCCACAAGGTTTCCGGGGGTTCCAAAATCCGTCCTGCGCCAAGCGGGAGTAACCAAACTGATTCAGGACTATACCGCCAAAGCTACACCGAGAGGCACCCTCATGGATGCAGTCAAAGGCGCAATGGCTAACTACCGAAGCACGGCGGGACAAATTGCGGACGTACTTACCTTCCAGCCGGATAATAGTGTGGGTAAGTACGCTGACCCAATGAGTTTGATGGAATGGAGGAAGGGAACGAAGCGTGGCTCATGGTGGTATGGCATGCCGGGCGGCCCCTCCTTTGAAGTCGGACCGGAGAGGTTGAAGGAGTACATGGACCAGTACCATATTGAAAGTACTCGCGATGCCCTCAACTCCCTCTCTCATGCCGCACGCATGGGTGACTTGGGCGTGGGCCGTGGCAGTCTCTTTGCGTACAATCCGCACACCAAGGAAGTTGATACGAACGCCACGCTCGAACTGAACCCCAATGCTCTCTACAATGATAAGCTGATGGACCAGAGCATTGAGGCTCTCCGTGCTAGTGGTGCGGACGAAGGTCTCATCAATCGCACCATTGAGAAGTTCCAGAACCTCCGCAAGAAATCCGCACAGGAACTTGTGAAGGACAACATTGCATTGGACGAGACGCTGGGGACGCTTCGCGATACGTGGCTTGGCTCCGGCTTGCAGTTCAACCCTATCTTGACTGAATCCATGAAGCATCTGGACAAGCACCTTTCCTTCAAGAATTTTTACAACGAACAGAAGGAAGCGGGCAAGAGCGACGAGGACATCCTCTCCGCATGGCAGGAGAAAGGGCAAGACACCATCAACTCTGTTCTCCGCGGGTTACAGATAGGTACGCACAAGGCAATCGACCTTGGGACAAGTACCGCCTATGGTGCTCTTCTCTTTGCACAGAATGCAGTTGGCAGTCGTGCGGCGATGGAACATACCCGCACCCTCTGGGACCAGCTGAACAAAAAACAGGAAGCGGAAGCTGAACTTGTTCGAGGCAATATCCTTGCGGACTATACTGCGGAAATCGCTAACCTCGGCTACCAAATGGTAGCAACCGCGGGGGCTGGTAAAGTTGGCGGCCTCGCTGGCCGTGCACTGGAACGTACCGCGCTATCGCGGTTCGCGAAGGCAACGGCTAACGTCGTAGCGAAGCGGGCCGAAGCTCTTGTCCCTGCCGCCCGTCCGGGATTGGCGGGACGTTTGAGTGGAACTATTCAGCGCAACCTCGACAACCTTGCGGCGTTGAACCTCGAACGGGCAGGAGCCGGGGCCGGGGTAAATCTTAGCATCGTCTCGCAGGTTGCACCGAATGCTTACTCCGACATCTTCTATACCATTTATGATAAGGAGATGGAAGGGAAGGAACCGACTGCCGAGAATACGAACAGGGCACAGAGCATTGCCAACATGCGTGCCCTCTTTGGTGCGGCTCTGGTCTCGGCGGGAAGTACTCTCATCAACAACCGCGCAGGTGTGGATTCCTACATGCGTAAGATTGTTGGGGCTAAAAACCTTCGCGGTCAATCCCCATTCCAAACTCTTGACCAGAAGATTGCCGGATGGAGAAGCAAGCCATTTAAGGAGATGAACACGAAGGAAAAGACGTTTGCCGTTGCTTCCTATCTGTACAGCACGAGCAAGGCCGCAGTGGAAGGAGCCACCGAAGAACTGACAGACGAATTCCAAGAGTGGGCGTTTACCGAACTGGTGAAGAACGGAGAAATCTCCGAGTCTTCTATTGCCACTACTGACCAAGTGATTAGCGGTGCCATGAAGATTGCTTTCCTTGGTGGTATCGGCGGCTACGTTGGTAGCCACTTAGCTGGTGAAGGGAACATACGTTTCCAAACCGAAGCCGCTCCAACTCTCGATGTAAAGGATGCTACTTCCATGCTACCGGATATTACGAAAGATGCGAGCAACATCATCGAGGAAACGGGCAAAGCCATTACCAAAAACAATGTGCCGGAAAGCTTGGTAGAAACCGGAAAGAAGGTTATCGAGATTGCCGGGGAGAAGGGGGATGCCGCGGAAGTTGCCCGCGAATGGGTGGACAAATCCATTGCCCATGAAAGTCTGGTTGTCTCCGACGAAACCCGCAAGGCATGGGTGGATGGCGCAGTCCGTATGGGTATCAGCAACTTCACCCAGTTCCGCAACCTAGTTGAACGGGCCTCCGAAATACATACCTATGAGGGCAGTGCCGCGGCAAGCTCCTTCATGGCAGAAGCCATTAACGACTTGCCCAATACCCTGTCATTCCCAAATAAGGAAAACCTCGACACCATGCGAACCATGTTGTCCGAAGCCCTTGATGCTATGGGAGACCGGGTTCAGGTTATCGAAGTAGACGATGACCTGTCCATCCTTACTACAGGAGATGAAGACCTCGACGCCGCTCTTCACGTCATTAACGGATTGACGGAACCCCCGGCTACCACGGAACCCACGGCTACCACAGAATCCCCGGAACCCAAGGAATCCCCGGTAACAGTTGCACGGAAGGAGAGGGACAATGCTATTGCCCCCGTTGCCGCTATGGTAGAGACGGGAGTAGTTACCGAGGCATCCGTGGAAACCGTGGATAACATGGATGCGGCAATCACCTCGTTCGACCCCAACACCGGGGCATGGCTCTCATCCGGCTCACCTCTGGACCGCGGCGCGAAGCTCGTCTCCTTGAACGAGATGACCGGGATTAACGCCCCCATGATTACCAGCAACACGGGAGAAACCGTTGTCATCGCTCCGCACGCAAGCATGTACAACACAGGTGAGGGAGGGACACCCAGCACCAAGTGGGGGGACAAGGTCTCCGCTCTCAATCTCCCGACGGATGGGACTGGCGCAAATGCCTACGGCATCCTTTCGGACCTTCAAGTTAATGCTTCTCCCGCACAGGCCGCGGCCATTGATGGAGTGCTCCGCGCACTGCATGCCGCTGGTTTGGACGTCGCTATCCGTGCAACCAATGCTCCGGCGAACATCTCTTCCCCTGCCAGTATCACCTACATGAACGGCACGGACGGGAAGCTTGTCGGTGGTGTCATTGACCTGTACGTGAACCGGGACAATGCGATTGAAAGCGTAACGGGAACGGTACTACACGAAGTCATCCACCTCATTGACCGTCATCTTCGTACCACCAACACGGACTATTCCCAGCGGATGGATAAGATTAGAAGCGCGATTGCAGAGAACTACAACAAAATTGTTGATAGTCTCTCCGCTATGTATGACGCTAGCGTGGACATCAATGAGATGAACGCCATCGCCGCGCTCGCTTCCGACCTCAACTATGGTCTCCGCGGCGCGGACGAATTTGCCAGTGTCGCGTTCTCCAATCCTGTCATGAACTTCATGGTAGCGGAAGCTAGCGGAGACAATATCACCATCACGGATTTGGCTCGCTATGCCGAAGCGGCGGGAGGCCGGAAGCCCGTGCACGTGCGCCTCGTCGAATGGCTTAAAGATTTGATTAGGGACATCAAAGATACTGCGGACGATATGGACGGAACCACCGCCGCAGAACGCGTGGCTGAATGGGATTCCTATGTGGCCCGCGTCGCGGACATGACCCCCGGCAAGTGGTTCGATATGCCTCGCACTCCGTCATGGAAGGTAGACGATACGGACTATACTATGGGCAACGGGGTAGATTATTTCAACCCGATGGCCTATGAGACCGACATGACCCGGAGACTGTCCTTCGGTCTTGGCGCAGAAATCATTGGCACGAAGGCCGGGAACTGGGTAACTAGTATTAAGAACGGATGGCTGGGTGCAACCAAGAACTGGGACAAGGCTGGCATCAATGTTAAGTCCGAGGAACAGAAGCTGGTTGTGCTGGAACAAATGGCCAATGTTAATGCGGCGTATGAACGCAGTATTAAACGCATTGACAAAATCGGCGATATGCTTCAACGCCGTGCGGATAATCTGGGCTGGGATGCCGCTACGCGAAAGAAATGGAGCAAGTCCATTCTTGACATGTCGGGGAATATGGACAACGATATTGACCCTGAAACTGTTGCACGCATTAACGCAGAGGCTCAAGCAGAAGTTCGTCAGCATGAACAGACCCGCGACTTCCGTATCGCGTTGGCTAAGAAGACCGTCACCGATGCCGTCAATAGGCACGCGGAAGCGGTGCGTCTGGCTAACTCCCTTGCGCTTAATAGTGAAGGGCGATTGGAAATCAACGACATGATGCGCCGGATTAAAGACATGAGCGGCAAGGGATATGGTGCCATGCTGGACAAGCAGGTAGCTCTCCCCATGCTCTCCCAGCAGATTCACAAATCGCTCTCCGACCTTGGCTCTCGTATCTCCGCGACGGGAGATGCCAATCTGGATATCACCTACTTTGGTCTTGCCCGCGACACACAAAACTATCTCGCGGATATGATTAACGAAGTGGATAGTCCCTTCTCTATGGATGAACTTCTGGACAGGTGGTCCAACCTTCGCAATGATTACCTCTATGTGGAGAGTACAAACCACCCCGCTATCGCTCCTATGATTCAGGACATCGCTAAGGCACGGGCCGAAGCTAAACAAATCATCCGGGAAGCCAATGAGGATTTCCATGCCGCAACAAAGAGGGCAGGTGTAACTCGCGCTGGCGTAGCTACCCCTGCTGGTTCCGTGTGGCTGAAACGGGACAACGCTATCCTCAATGCTCGCCGTCAAAAACAAGCGGAGTATATGGCTAAGCGGGATGCCGCTGAACAGTGGCTTCTGTCACAGGGGGTTGTAGGTCAACTGGTCCACAATGTCATCGCCGATTCCCGTAAAGAAATTGCCGCAACGCAAATCTCTATTGCCAAGCTCATTGGAGATAGCCGTATGGCTGACAACGCCGCAGAGATGAATTATCTTCATCGCACCTACATGGCCGTTGGACGCCATGCCGGAGACTTCACCCGGACGATGAAGGACATCATCGCAAACCCCAACGGAGAACTGGCGCAGAAATACGATGGTCTGACGAAACTGTTGCAGGAAGCCGCAATCTCTCATGCCGAAGCGCACCAGAGAGAACTATCCGAAAACGTAAGCCAAGTGCTGGACAACATGCAGGCATTGGCCGCGCTCCACGACGAGTTGAAACTTCCGCTGGTGTCAGCTCCCACGGGAGCCTCTTCGAATTATAAACTCCTGTTCGAAGGTGTAGCCAAGAACTACAGGACCAGAGAAATTCTTGACTTCATTCAGAACAACTTCGGTCAGGTTCAAATGCTTGCGGACTTGAGGGACGGCCACAACATCAGTGCCATATATAATAAGGCCATGAGCATGATAGCACAGGCAGACTATCGCACGAAGTCAAAGATGACAGAGAGGAAGGAAACTCTGGACATGAATGCCAGAGATAGTTTCCTCGCTGATGTCTTCTCCAGCCTTCCGGGAAAAACGATTGCGGACAAAATCGGCAGTCTTCAATCCCCGGCATCCGTGGCTTCCGAAGTGAACAAGGCCATCCCCACTATCCCGACTTCGGCCATTGACCAGATATGGAACACGCCTGATATGAATGCCGCAGAACGACTGGACAAGACGCTCAATCTTCTTCGCAGTCAGGCTGGCGTTCTCATGAGGATGAACGGCATGGGCAACGTCATCTCCGCTACCGACTTGAAAGCGTTGCAATATCCGGAACTCTCCCGTCTTGCGGTGAACGATGCCATGAAGGCCATTGACGAAGTTCTGTCCAAGAAGAGGACGAATGAAGATGCGCTGGCCCAGCGGAAACGCTTGCCCGAATGGCAGAGGAAAGCTATGTATGAACTTAGCGACCTCACCATTGGGGATGCCATTGGGACGTTACAGAATACCCTATCCATGCAGTCGAAGATTGCCGTGAACCAGTTGCTTGCTGACGAGTATGCCTCCGTACTGAAAGCGCAGGGTGTGGTCGTACCCCCGAATTCCACAAACCGTACCTCGGACATGGTGGAAATCTCCTTGAAGAATACGAAGAATGCGTTAAACGGAATGTACGCCGACAAGGATGTAGCCGATGCCATCTACCGCATCTACAGACCGAGCGACGACATCCTGAATAGCAGGACGGACGACTATAAGGAGGTGCGCAAGTACTGGCAGAAGTCCGGCAAGGGGCAAGGATGGTGGAATAAGGCGGGTGGCTTGGCTAACCTTTCTGTCTTAATAGCGAGCCCTAATTCCACGTTACGTAACTTATATGGTACAGTAGCTCAAATGACCCATGCGGGTGCACTTCCATTCACGGGGAGTAAAGACATCGCAAACCTTGTCGGGGACTGGGTCCAGTTGCGTAAGCTATGGTGGCTATCACAGGGCAAGGACCTTGCTTCACAGGCTTCCGCGGATAGACTGCTGGCCGCGGAAGACAGGTACAACGAGAAGATTCGCTACTGGCAAGAGCTTGGTCTGCTGGACGCAGGTCAAGGGGAGTTCCTGCGCAACGTCTGGAAGTCTGACGAGTTCAGTAAGATGGCAGGAGAATTTGAAGAAGTGAATGAGGATTCCTTCTTCAAACTGGCCGAAGCTCTGAACGAGAAACAGGAACGGACGAAGGGCGAGGTGGCTAAGGATGCCGCCAAGATGGCGGGCAAAGTCGTAGCATGGCCCATCAAAACGATGTCCTTCGCCTATGGCTTGCCGGACGCGGCGGCCAAGATTGTTCTCTTCACTAACCAGAGAGCGATTGCCGATACCCAATTAAAGGTACAACTGGCACGGGCGAAAGGCAAGGCCAACCCTAATGCGCGGGACCAGATACTCCTTGACGCGAGCCAGACTACCCAGAGTTGGGATGCTTATGTGGACAGGTATACTGCCCACATGGTGAAGAGCTTGCTCCCCACGGGTTCACGTACTCCTTCGTGGGTGAAAACCCTGAATATAGTTGCGGCTCCGTTCTTCATGTTCCAGTACCATCCCTTCCAGTCTGTAGCCTACAACCTTGGCCACGCCATAGGTGAAGGGGTAGACGGTGTGTGGGCTATCAATAACGGCATGAAGAAGGAGGGGGCTTACCTCTTGGGACGCGCTATCCTTCGTACCGCGGGTTCCTTAGTAACTATTTCTGCAACCTCTGCGGTCTCTTCCTGGGTTGCCCGACAGATTATCGCCAGTGTCTTGGGAGATGACGATGACCGTAAAATCATTGACGACGCGGAAGTCATGAGGAAGCTGGCAGATAGTGGGCTAATTCCTGACTATGATAAGTTCGGGGACTTGATTGGCATCATAGATATGAAGCGACATGAGTTCGAGTATTTGAACCTTGAATACATGAACCCGTTCAAGACCATCAGGGTGTTAGCCAAAACCCTGCCCAGCCTCTTCATGGATATGGATGTGGACAAGTGGGGGATGAACAAGGTTGCCGAACTGAAAAACCTGCTGGAAAATACGGTGCTTGAAGAATCCCTCCTTCTGAATGCCGCTTCTGAATTGTTTAATGAGGAAGACTTCAATTACAAGCATAGCCTCTCCGGAGATGAAAGCGTCAACGTTCTCCCGGCAGTCGGCAACGCAATCCTGTTGGCCGCAGGACTGAACCCCTCGTTCGGCAGTGGACATACGTGGCAAGTCCTTGAACGATTCGCGACGGTTGCCAATAAAAAGATTCCCTTCTACGGCTGGGCAGTCAAGACTGGTAAACAATTTGCTAGCGATACACCTGACATGAGTACCGCGGCATACGGGTTACAGACCTTGGGTGCGGGCCTCCGTCGTCCAAAGGATTTGACCGAAGCCCTTGCCGCCGGGTTAAAGAATGCCAACGCGGCGGTCACTAAGTCGAAGCGAATGAGCATTCTGCGTCCGGACTTCTACAAGAGAATGGAATCCGGGATGGATGTGGAACTCATGGAAGCCGTGGAAACCGCGGATGCCGTGAAGAATTTCACCAAGCTAGTCAATAGTGTCCGGTTTGTTACGGAAATTACAAACATGCTTGACCCCGCTCTGCGGAAGGAAGTTCTGGCTTCCGCGATTGAGAGTTCCGGTATGAGTGCCAAGACCTACGGCGCGGCCATGAAAGGCATCATGCCCTACATCATTAGCCCGCAAGCAGGACGTGAGGCTATCGCGAAGCTCAACCGCGAATTGCAGAAGTCTAATACCACGGACGAGGGCAAACGCCTAATCGAAGAGCAGAAGAAACTCATTATCAACCTCATGAGGAAGGGTAGCATTCAGATTGATGGGGCATTGAGTGTGGAGGAAATTCATAATCGGATGAAACAGTAACCCCTCCATTTATATCCTTGACCTTCGGGGGCATGGGAGATATAATTCTCCCATGCCCTCTTTTCGTATAGTACCCAATCATATTATGGCCACCCCTCCGGGAGGCTGGAAGTTTGTTGTCCCCGAATCCATGAGTGTCAGGCTCAAGGGAACCAAGGTTTCCGCGGGTTCACTGGAACAACTACGCCGTGCGGTTGCCCGTCTCTTCATGAATAACGGAGAACCCTTTCAGGTTGCGCTCTTTGAATCAGAGCTTTGCGCTTCTCTCCCTCCCCAGTACTGCACCACCTGCGGTGATAAGGGAATTGAATGGAAGGAGTATGAACCCATGAGTGCCAAGAAGATATTGGCCTTCTTCGGTACTATGGTTCTCTGGTATCGACGGGGTCACAGGTTTGTAGACGAGGCAGAAGCTCGCCGCCGCTATGCTATCTGCGCCTCCTGTCCTTATGCTACCTCTACGCCTCCCCCAGATTTAGAGAAGCAGGGGTGCGCCACATGTGGAGCCGAAGGAGCTGGCCGAAAATTCCTCAAGGAAAAAATTTCCGGGCTTGCGGACCTGACTAATGGGGCGGCCCCTCTCTATTGTACCTTATGTGGTTGCGACCTATCAGTAAAGGCTCACTTCGATATTGAATCTGACTGCTGGCTAAAATAGTCCTTGACATTATTTCAAGTTGATACATACTTCCCTCCGTATGAACTCAATATTCACAGCAGAAGAAGCTAGCAAGCTCCCCCTGTATAAGGGATGCACGGTGTTCATTAACGTACATTGCGGTGGCATGCCCACAGTGAGAGCCGTTGAAGTATCTGATGTCGCCTTTGAATGTTTCGTTTCCCGTGTCAGAATCGAATACATCAACCACCGATTCAGAACCATAGATAATGGCTATCTCAACCACACTGTCTTCCTCACCTATCAGGACGCGGCCAAGCATGCGTGCCACGATTACGTCGAAGAGATAGAGAGGCTCGAACAACTACTCGAAACCAAAAAGAAAAAGCTCGCCGAACTGATGGCGAGCATTGAGAAAAACGAAGTTCCTGTCAGTTAGGTATTGACATCATAGGTACTGCATGGTATAAAGAATCCGCAACGACATCATTCTGTTTGGACTGTAAGTTGTTTGGGTTCTAAGCGAAAACCCCGGAAGGAAATATCTTCCGGGGTTTTTGTTTTAGTTCTGTTTCGCTTCGAGGGATTCTATTAGCTGGGTAATCTCTCCGATACATCGTTGCAATTCTGATGCGGGGTTTACCTCAACCAACTTATCATGCGCCCAGATATAGAAGAGCCGTACCAGAATGGAATCTTCGGGGCTACGTTGGTTGCTATGGCTCATCACCGTGCGCCTGAACTGTTCAAGGATAAGATAAAGGTCAAACGTTTCGAACACCTTGGACCAGTGCTTAGCGTGGTACTCCAAATACCATCGTGCTTTCTTGAGGTCTTCAATACGGTTCTTCTTGTACTGTGACCGCATCAAATACTTGACGGCGTTCCCTAATGCGAAGGGAAGCTTGCCAGTAATTTCTATGGTTTCGATTCCGCTGGGGTGGGAGGTGTAATGCTTCGGGTGGTTGACGGCATCGTTCATGGATTCCTTTCCTTCCGGCAGGTCGGGGAAAGCCTGTGAGTTTACCTTGGTTGAAACGATTGCGTTGATTGCTTCGTGCGCGTGCATACTATTTTGTGAGGTGCTTGTAAATTTGTTTGTTGATATATTTGCGAATAGACATCTTGGCTATGACGAAGAGGCGGGGAGAGGGTAGAGTTAAACATCCTTCTTTGACTGTCCACTTCCTTGTAATTCTCCGTGCGAACTTGTACGCCTTCCTGCATATTTCCAGAGCCGCAGAGGAACTTCCAACAAGAGCCACGGGGACTTCACCTTTGATGAAATAGCCATGAAATTTAAACTGGAAGAAAAAGGAGTTGTCCTCCTTAATCCAGCTAGGGGTTTCATCTGGGGTAGTTTCTCCAACTGCACCTATGGAAAGTTTACTGGACGCAAGGATGCGACCATAGGTTAGTTGTTCCTCGGTCAGTTGTTTCTTCGACCGGAGAGAGGCATGGATAAGTTGCTTATGTTCAGGCATGATGCGAGACCGAAGCTTGTTAGCTTTTGTCTCCCTCAAGAACTTCTTTTGCTCCGCGGGGCTATCTCGATACCAGTAAAATTTATCTCCATATTTCTTGCACTTGAACTTTCCTCTTCGACGCTTCGCAGTTGGGGCTTTCATGTTAGCCGCCATCTGTTCCCGATACTTCTTGAGACTTATTTTGCCCATAGTTCTGGAACGGAATGAAGTCGGTTAGCATTAACGGGGATGTCCTTGAATGCCCATGCGAGGTCGTACTTCAATTCCATCTTTTGCCGGAGGGCCAGAAGGAGCGCACGGATTTGCGGCTGGGCCGCGCCGTCCAATCGCATACGGAAGATGTGCCTCCACTCGCGGAGGTTAGCAGTCACGCCAATCACCGTAGCCGTACAGTTCGGAAGCAATCCCCGCGCTTCTTCGGGAGGCAGTCCTCCTTGGACAAGTTCCACGTACTTCTCCGCAAGGTTCTGGCAGGTATTCTTAAACTCTTCAATGGTCTTCGGGTCAACCGTCTCGTCGCTAAAGAACTGCGGACGGACGAAGCAAATGATTCCCTTCCGGGAGTAGTTGACAAACCTCTGGCTCTCCATGCTGACGCTCATGTGACGATGACGGACAAGCTGATGTGTCACCGCTCTATCCGTCGAGAGGACTGCCGGGATGTTGATGTGCTCGATGACACTTCCGTGTCCGCGATTTATGATACGGGAGAGAAACGCAATGGGGTCGCCCTTCGGTTCGCTTTTATAGCAGACACGGCCCATTATCTCTGCGGCCTCAACCTGTTTATCTATTACTGATTTAGTTAGCGGAAGTGTGACTTCCTGATTTATCCATAGAACGTTCATGAATGATATGTTTGGCTTTGTAGTTTGCGAGTTCAAGAGTGGGGAATGTCCATCCATACTGGCCCCACTCACTGGTGCTGGGGAGGTATTCATCTCCGGCTTTAACCTTGATGAAATCATTGTCCGCTTTGTGCTGACGGATGATGACAACCTCATAATTGTTTACCTTCCCGCTTCCTTTATGGGTTAGCTCATAGATGGCAACGCCAGCCTCACGGAAAATGAGGCGACAGGTGAAGGGGTTGCGTGTAAATTCGTTAGGAATTTTTTTCATTTGTAATTGAAGGGTTAATCATGCGCATGAATTCTTCTTCTGTAATTGAAGGAATCTTGTGGAGCCTCGCAATCTTTTGCTTGTGCTCCCCCGGTTCCTTACCGACAACAAGGTAGTTGGTCTTCCTTGACACGTTCTCCTTGACCGTGCCTCCCATGTCCTGAACGAGCAGGTTATATACATGGCGAGGCTGGGACAGGGTTCCCGTGATGACGAAGTTTACTCCCCGCAACGCGGTGCTCTTGGGAACATTGCCCTCGGCATTGGGAATATCTCCTGTCATAACCATTGCCGTCATCTCGTTCCACGTTGGCACGGTCTCCATGTAATTCAGAATTGCCTCGGTCATCAGGGGGCCGAACTCCACATGACGCTTGTTCCTTAAATCTTCGGGGAAGAGAGTGAGGAAAGAGTAGAGATTGGGGTAAGCATAGGAGAGACTTTCCGCACGGGTGCAACCAACATGGGGAATCTCCATCGCAGTAATCCATTGAGCAAGGGTTGCATGGTGCTTCCGTTCCTCCACGACTTCAAGGAATCCTCTGTACCCTTGGGTTCCGGGGATTCCATTGATGAGATTGTCCATCGTGCCGGACATGAGAAGCAGGAACGGGTGGTGGAGGTAAGCAGTTTCTGCGGTCGGAGGCTCTACATCATTCTCCCCGGCGAGCAGTTTGTCTGCAATCATACGTGAGAATACAAGTCCCATGCCATCAATGTCCAGTGCGTTCTTACCACATGCGTATTCCAGCTTGGCCGCTACCTTATCCCTGCACAACGGATTGGTACAGAAGATGTTGAGGTCACTAGAGAATAACGTGGAGCCGCAACAGGGACAGGTCAGAGGGACAACGGAAACCGTATTGCCACAGCCGCGAACCTTGCGGATGTACGGAATAATCTCCCCTGCCTTAATCACCTCCACGGTATCACCAATGTGGAAGGAGGCCGCATTAGCCACGTTGGAGAGGGTGGCACGGGAAACGTTGGTTCCACCAATCTTCACCGTATCGAAGACAGCAACCGGAGTTAATACCCCTGTCCTTCCTACTTGCCAAATGACATCTCGGAGGGTAGTCTCTACTCCCTGCGGGTTGAACTTAAAGGCTACAGCATCCTTCGGGTGATGGGCAGTAGCCTCTCCCGCATGGAATATAGCGTTCTTCTGGTTCAACTTAAACACAATACCATCAGTAGGATATGCGATGTCGTCGCGCAGGTACTTGGCCATGTCCCGGATGTATTCATCCGTCAGGGCTTCACCATTGGGGTATACATTGGGGAGGGTTGCGAGGTCAAACATTTCCATCAGCCACCCATGCAGTTCCATGCGGGATTCAACACCCTCCGGGAAGGGGCTTGCATCGAACGGGATGAAGGTAATGAGCCAGTCAGACCACTTGAGCTTATTGTTGCGGAGTTGACCAACGGCACAGGCGCGGAGGTTGGAGTACCCCATGCTTTCCACCTGCCCCTCGTTGCTCTTAGCCACAACCACTTCCCCACGGATAGCCCCTGTGTAGTCCCCGTAGCTGGGAGGCACCATATAGAGAACCTTATCAAGGGGGATTACTTCCCCCTCGGTTCCGTTGCCACGGGTAACGGCCTTGACGAGCCGTCCCTTTTCAATGTACAGAACGAGGGTAAGGCCGTCATACTTCGGTTCAACCACGACGTCACGTCCGGCAATCCAGCCGCGAAGCTGGTCCATACCAATTCCGTCCTTGCCCTCATGAATCTTGGCAAGGGAGAGCACGGGATTAGGATGCCGGAAGGTCTTGGCTCCCCGTTGTACGTCGTCCCCAAGACTATCGAGTTCCTTGGATTCCGGGGAACGAGAACGCAGTTCCTCTACTAGCGTATCGTAAACCGTGTCAGGGAGGAGGGTTTTCCCCTCTTTGTAGTAGGAGCTATTGAAGATAGCAATCACTTCTTCCAACTCCATCACGCTCATGTTTTTAGGATTACCTATCTCCATTGTCGTCTTCCTTTCTGACGGGTATAATACCTTCGCTAATGAGATTGTCAAGTTCTTTCTCTACTATCTTGTGACAATCTGAAGGCGGCATAAGTACAAACTCCAATAAGGTAACATACTCCATCCTCAAAGGGACTGTGTTATACTCGCTAGCTTTCTTCACTAAGTTCTTACAGATTGTCCGAATAACTTTCCGTACAAGTTTACGATATTTCTCCTGTTCGCTAGTCGTTTCCATAATTCAAATGTGGTTTATGCTTCGTGGGGCAGGATAATTTTACGGGCGTTGGCTTCCTTCTCGGCAAGCTCCGACTTATCTACGAAGGTAAGAGTAGACTGTTCCATCAGGTTCATGGAAATTACATTGCTTGCCACGGAGAAGAGACGGAATGCGGAGATGCCTCCCTTCTCTTCATCGATGCGGTCCGGGTCGTTCTGACTGGCATACGCTACCAAGATGTGAATGGCCATGAAGAGGACGAGGGCCTTAATCATGACATGGGAATCGGTAAAGATATTGCATGCCTTGCCGGGGTTCTCAAGCTCCTGCATAAAGGCAATGTATTCCTTTACAGAGACGAGGTTCTTGGCGACTTCTCCCATGATGAACTGAACACCAGCCAGCGGCGGGGGTTCAACATCAAAGAGGTTGGCGGCGTAGTCTCCCAGCTCAAGAGCCTTCTCGGCAACCGCGTCCGCGGACGCGTCGATGGGCAGGTTGAATGAGGGGACTGCATCCCACTCCCGTTGCAGTCTTTCCTTCAACATGACAGACTTCGGTTCGGTGAGAATGCGGGCTACCTCTTCCTGAATAGAATCGAGGCTCAATTCGTTTGGTTCGGTGGTGTTCATGTACGGATAATAGTATTTGGGTTTAATTATTTGTCAAGAAGATTGTTGCGAAAATTGTGACAGCAGAGAAAGGAGTTCGTCCTTTGCGTCCTCTTCGCTATATTGGGGAGAGGTGGCGAGGGGACAGCTTGGGCATTCCCAATAAGGGGCGGGTCTCCATTCCCGTTCATAGTAGTCATAGTAATAGACGTCGTTGCTTAGCCTCATGAGGCTTCCACACAGAGGGCATTCATATTCTGGGTCCATACTTGGGATTTATTACTTGTTAAGTTCTGTTTCTTCGTCTATATCATTCAGGAGATTGCAGAGGCGTTTCATTTTGGTTGTTCCCTCCCATGAAGGGATGATGTGTAGGGGCTGGTTCTCCTTGAAGTCCCAAAGAACTCCGTCGATAACTTTGAACCGATGATGCAGGTCTATCGGCCTAATGAGAAGGAGGGAGGAAGTGTTGACTACTTTCGATTCTCCTGTTCTTTCATCCTTAACGCTGATAAGACTGGAATCTGTCTCGTCTTCCGTTACAATCCATGTACCTTTTCGGTCTTTACGAATTACCACGTCCCCCGTCTTAAACTCCCGAAGAGGTGCGGGGTAACATTTGATTGCCTCTTCATGAGGGACAACTCCCTCACCCAGCGGGAAAGCATTTATGACCTTGTATCTGTAGTGGCGCGGGGAAAGTTCGATTACCTGCCCCACGTAATACTGTCCACCCAGTTCTCTGACAATGTAGTCACCGGGGTTGATGTCCTCGTCGATAAATTTTTGCAAGTCTTTGGGTTCTAACATATTCTTGATAGAAGTGGTTATAACTTTTTGGATTTCGTTCGTATTGTTCTTTTTGTTCCTGCATTATCTGCCGGGTTAAACGGGAAACCCGAAGAAGGTCACGGAGTTGACGACGTGTTAAACTCTCAAATTGCATTGGAAGGAACCTTTGTGGAGTGAGAGGATTTCCTCATTGGACAGGGTCCCCATGTTCAGCCGCATGTCGTCGGGAGCCATCATCAAAATGGAAGTGCCCTCTACGGACAGGGGGAAGGACATCTTGGTGGCGAGAGCTAGCGAGGGGCGGGCCTTAAACATAGCGTCGTAAAGTGTTTCGCTATACCTGACGGCGCGATGTCCTTCGAGATAAATTTCGGTAGCATACATGCAATCCTTGCCGCGCTTCTCTTTAGGGTAGTCGAGCCGGAGGATGCGCACCGAGTGTTCCACGTATGCCTTCGGGTCATAAAGTGTGCGGATGATGAAGTGGGTGTCGGTCATAGTTACCTTCCCGATTCCAAAGGCTTCAATCAGGAACTTGGTCCGGGCAGACTGGAGACTATTATCCTCCGGATTCCGTGGAATATAGAGTTCGGCGGGTGTCTTGGAGGGAAGGATAATAGTATCCCAAAGTTCCCCGGTGCTTCCTCCGTTATTTCTGGTCCAAGAATGAAGGAGCATGATTTGTTGAGCGAGTGCGAGGGGTTTCATAATCGTTTGGTTTTTGTAGGGCTATGTGTGGATTCTAGATGTTAAGTTTCCAGCGAATAGTTAAGTATCCATCCTCACTGGATTCAAGGTAAAGGAAGATGCCGTCACGAGCGATTACGAAGGTCACGTTATCCGGGTCATACCCGCACAGATAAAGGTATATATCCTTGACAACCATAGAGTAGGGCAACCTATAGGTTCGTACCGGGAAGATGTTTTCTCCAGTCTTTGATGATATTGTTTGTTGAAGACAAAGTAGCATCCGCTTTTTCCGACTAGATATTTTGAAGCTGATTGCAAGAGAGTCCTGCTCTTTCGGCTTATCGGGGTACGGCTTCCTTCCAGTTGTGGTTTCTGCTTGGCTAAGTATTAGGTCAAAATTCTCCATAATAATTTCTAGCGTGCTTTGAGGTTTCTAATTAGAAGATAGGTCGAGTGAATCCCATGTCTTCAAGGCAACGGGCGAGGCGATTTGCCTCCAACTGATGCCGCTTTAGGCGTCGGCGTATGATGTCAATGCCCCACTCTACCAGTAGCTGGAAGACAAACCAGCCCGTGATGATGACGCACCATGTAAGGTACGGTACGAGAAGTTCACCAGTGGCAAGGAGGTATCCTAAACAAACCAGCGCACTTACGAGGGCAACAATGTCCACTACCGAATGCAGGTGCTCCACGAGGCTCCACAGGGTATGAAGCCTATCGGCTCGCCCGATGTGGTGGAGACAATTCTTGCGGAGGATGACGACGTTAGATTCTTTTTCGGAGGTCATACTATAGAGCTATGTGAGGTTTCTAAGGGTTCAACGGAGTACGAGCTTCACGGTTTCCAGATTCAATTCATCGTGCCATTTGTTGCTCGTAAACTTCACCATGCAGGGGAGGAAGAAACGTTCTGCCAGCTTGCGAACCTTTATGGAGTTAAGTTTATTCATGGATTCCTTATCGGGCGTGAGGAATCGGAAGCGCATATAGGTGAGGCTACCGTCAACCATGAAGTCCACCGCCCCTGCTTCCTGCGCAATACGCAACCCCACTTCCTGCCAGTTCTGATTAACCACCGCAATAAAGTGCTTTGCCAGTTCTATAGCATCCCCTACAGTCAGAGCCGCCGTTTCCGCAAGTTTCCACACCGTGCCATTCCACTTCAACTTGTGGAGCCGGACAATGCACGCGCCATTGTGTGTGCGTTCCAGTTCGATTGCGTAGGGCCGCATGTACGGCTTAACATATACCGTTCCTTCTCCATCCCATTCGGAAGGCCTGTCTATCCTATGGGATATTACACCAGCCTTAAAAGAAAAGATTGCAGGTTGAAGTTTATTGATTCGATCTGTGAGTTTAAGCCATTCCGTGCGGGAAAGTTCATCACGTTTCCTGCCCTTAATATCAATGTCAAATGCAGTCATAATTTTGTAGTGTTCTTTGTTGGTTCTAAGGGAAAAGATAATACTCTATCAGGTTTTTACTTTAATATGTATGATACTGTCCTTCAAGGATATTTGCATAGGCTTCAACGTGTTCGGTAGGTACGATATGAAAGCCGTTGCATCTTGCGAGCCGTTCCATATCCCGCATTTGCCGGGTAGTGGTTTGTGAATATTCTTTGGTCGTAACATACAGAACTTTACCTTGGCGGTCGACGGTGGCAACGTGCGTTTGATAGGAGAAAAGTCGGGTGCGCTTCCATGACATGGAGCGCAAACGCTCTCCGTATAATCCGGTCCGCAAGGGAGACTTGCCACTTTCTTTTCTGCCTTCAAGGTATTCCTTGCCTAATTTTTCAATGTAGGTTCTCATGGTGTTTTATTGTTTGGTTAGAGTTATTTGAGGGTTCTAATAAATAGGGTAGCCGGGGCGGGGTTTAAGTCATGCCCTGTAGGAGGGAAGGGTGGAAACGGTTGTGTGGTTATAGTCGAAGCGATAGTATTGTGCACCAGTCAGGTTTTTAAGGCCTTGCTTCAAGCTCTCCACTTGTTCTTCCACTTTAACGGCTTGTGCAAAATAGGCGCACACGTAGTCGGAATTGCAAAGGCGGTAGTTTGAATCCTCGATTTCTTGAAGCTTGGTATCAAGGCGAACCATATCATTGAAGATTCCTTCAATGAATTTCTCCATGTCCCTCCCGGTGACAATCCGCTTCTGCCCCTGCGTCAATTCATTGACGTCAAAGTTAAAGGAAATATTTACGGTATCATACATGCCGGGGAGGATATGATGAAATACCACTTTCTGCCATGAGTAGGGACTTCTATCTATATAGGCTCGGATTTTAATGTCCGCATCAACGCTTTGTTCGATTGCGGCGGCCAGACAGTCATTCATCATCCGTTCTACTCGGACGTTATAGACCTTGCCTTCAAACTGGCGGAGGCGTTCGGCCACTAGTATCAGCATGCGGTGAGTAATAAAGGCGGCCAGACCATAGGCGGCATTATCTCGGACAACCTGTTTCAGGTTATGCCCCATGTTTTTCACCGGGATGACATAGTCATTCTGATTATTCTTCATGAGGTCGTCACGCACCTTGTCTACGGCGGCATCGATAGCGGCATTTGCCCGTTCAGTAAGGGCGTTGATTGCGGCGGCACTGGTGAGGTTTGCGGATGTAGTATTCATTGCTTTATTCTTTCTATTGTTTTGTTGATATAGTTGCCACCCTTCCGGTGGCTGATGAATGTACTTTAGCAGATTTTCTTATCTTGTCAAATACTTTTTGTAGAGCGGCGTAGTTATTCACGGTCTGTAATTTATGATTGGTTTATTGTTAAACCCCGGAATCCCCGGAACCCGTTGCACCCGATATCCCCCGCATTCCGGGGGCGGGAATTATTCCTTTGTCTTTCTACTTTTTCTTTCTATTTGGTTAGAGTTATTTGACGGGTTCCGGGGGTTCCGGGGTTTAAATGTTCCACGTGGAACAATTTTGATTCCCCGGAACAAGCCGCAAGTGGTTTATATTCTTCCAGTTGCCAGCGTTTGGCCGTGCATCGTCCGAACCCAGAAATTAACGATATCACGGGGACGGGGGGATACATTGTGGCCGTTCATATCGGTGAAAGTATGCCCCATTTCTACCAAGCCAATCAGGTTGCGGATAGTACTGCGCAGGGTTTGATTCCCTTTCAGGTACACCTTTACCCGGCTACCGTCTGTAAGCTTGAGTTCAAGGTAGCAGTTAGTCGTCCGGCAACCCGGATTTATCCATGACAGGACGGCACCCATGTAGCGGGGCAGGACATAGTATTTTACACAGTCACAGGACAAGCCAAAGGCGGGCGTGCTGGTGAAATGTGCTTCCGGCTGGTCGTCCACAGGGCAAACTAGGAAATAATCTTTTTCCCACTCTTCAATGTTTTCAAGGTCTTCATCTCTCATATCTTCCTTGCCTTCTCCGTATTCAAGGGAATAGATTGCCCATTCTGGAATGTCGTGAATAAGGGCATAGTCTGATACTTTAAGAGTTGCGGGTTGTGTTGCGGGTTGTGGTATGGTCTTCATAATATGGTTGCTTTCTATTGTTTTGTTGTTGGTTTGATTTTATAGAGCGGCGTAGTTATTCAATGGGAAGCGGGAATATTTGAGCATGCGAAGCTTTAGCTACTGGCTGGCAGAACCGTTGTTCCAGATACTGGTTAATTTCCGTTACGTCATAGGTACACCAATCTCCTAACTCCTTTTCATTCACCGCCTTCCACAATCGTGCTATGTCAGAATCATCTATTGCGGGCAGGGCGTCCCAGGGATATATGTTAAGCAGGGCGGCAATGGGGCGTGCATGCGAAGATGACTTGGCGAAAAAGATAAGGGACAGAAGGCCCTCGCCGTTTTCGTAGAATGCCCATGCCGGGATTTCGTTGTCTTTCAATGTGATTTGAGTGTTCATGATATAGTGTTTTTTTAGATTTTCAGTTGTATGATAAATTAGAGCGGCCAAGAAATAGTTTCCGGGGAATCAGAAAGGGCTAGTACAAAGTCAGTTTCAAACTGTCTTATCACAATGTACCCTTGTTCCGGCGTATATCCTTTAAGTTCTCCCAGAATGCACCAAGAATCCAGCCTGATTTTAATCTCACTTCCCCTTGGCAGGGTGAGAAGTAGCTTCCTTGCTTTTTCGATTCCCTTGCATACCCTATCCGTAACGGTAAGCATGAGGGCAGTATCTTCCTTCCAGTTATGGGGCAAGATTGTCATCTTGTCAGGGTCTGATACGTCCATTTCGTCATAGCCTAATTTTAGTATTTCTTTCATAAGTTATTTCTTTCTAATGGTTTGAGGTTATGCGGGAGACAAGCTCCCGCTTGCTGATTTTAGTTTATCGGATTTTATTATCTTGTCAAATACTTTTTTAGGGCGGGGTAATTTTTCAGGGGGGGGAACTTAACGGTTATACACAATCCTTGCGCCCGCTTCCTCCAGTGCAAGACATAGAGGGTCAGAAATAAAGGCACGGCTAACTACCATTTCACAGGGGCGATAGTCCGCAATGCTGATTGCCCGCATTTCCCCAGATTCCCGGTCCCTGACAAGCAAGGTAAGCTTGCTTCCGGTTGCTTCTGCTAGTGCGGCGATTAGTTCCAACTCTTCATCATGTCTTGCGGATAGTTGGAATAGATAGGGGCGTGTTTCCCGGATATGAGCGGCTAAAATATCGATTGCCGTTTTCTTTTCGTCTTCATTCATGGTTTTATTTCTTTCTATTGTTTTATTGTTGGTTGGATATTGTAGGGCGGCGTAGTTATTCAGCTTTAACGGGTTCCATATTCATTGAATGATACGCAGATAAGATACATGTTGTGAATTAGAATGCCGGGTATCTTCTACTTGTTGGACGTTTTCAATGCCGAAAGGGAACCATGCTACCTTTTCCGCTAGCGATAATCTTTCAAGGGTTAAATACGGAGATTCATCCACGGATGAAATTATCATAACGTCATAAGCACCAATCCGATAGATAGAAAACGTATCTTTCAGGTACATGCTTCCCGGCTTGGCTGTCTTGTCCTGTAGTACTTCCGAAGCCGCCCACACGGCGGGGGAAAGGGTATACTCTTTTCGGTGCAAGGAATTAAAGCTTTCAATGGTGAGGTGAACTTTTCCGTTGCCTTCTACTTTTATTTCCTTTCTGATATGTAATTCTGATATGTCTTTCATGGTTTAGTTTTCTTTCTATTGTTTTATTTTATAGATCGGCGTATCTTTTCAGGGGCGGGGATTAATAAATCGCTTCCAGCTCTCCCCATTCACCCGGGCGGGTGAAGAAGGTTTTAAGTTCTGCGTACTCGTGACATGCGCCCGTGTACATGCTATAGGAAACCATATTACGTTCCCCCGTTTCCTCATCATACACGGGCAATCCCATATCTTCACAAAAATCCTGATAGGTGCCGCAATCTGACTTACACAGGCAAGCAAGTACGTCATAGGCGGTGGGCGTCTTTCCCCGGTTGGCAAGGGACTGATAAAACGTGATGAAGATTGCATGCCTTTCTCCCTTCTGACGGTCTTCCCGGTGTAAGACAATTTCCCATGTACTATGTTGCTTGTCATCCCATAGGGGCGTGAACATGCCCTTATACTTTCCGGTAATGCGGATTCCGCAACTTGCGAGGAATCTTTTTGCGTGTTCTGTATATATGCTCATTGTATTATTTCTTTCTATTGTTAGTTTTTGTTTGTTAGGGCGGTGTAACTTTTCAGAAATTAAACCCGGCTCACCAGTTTGAGGACAAGGTTTAACCCGTCATCATAGGTGCGCACCATGTGCCGCCCTGCCTCATAGGTCTCACATTCTGCGGGCGTCAAATAGTAGCGGTGGACGAAAAAGGCAGGACTAGGGCGGCCGTACTTGAAATAATCCCATGAGGCAGGGGCCTGTGCGTCATCCCATTGCAACCATGCAACGGGAACAAACCCGTAGTGAGTATAAAGGTCTGTGAGTTTTTCGGTGGACAGGGCGAAAAGCCACTTGCCGCCCTGCTGACGGATAGAGCCGAAAACGTCATCCAGTGGGAATACCGCACCCGGGTTTTTGACTAGGGTGGCAATCTCGCCAGTGGAAAGGATTGCCCACACGGCGGAGACGTGCCCGCCGTCACTGTCTCCTTCTACGTAGGCAAACCGTTTCGCCCCTTCATAATAGTCCGGAGAATGTACGTCTACGGCCCCTTTGATTCCTTCCGGGTGCAAATCCTTGAAGTGGTTAGCAAGGCCCGTGAATGTGGTGGCGGGCAATTCAATAATCTGATTCTTCATTGTTTTGATTCCTTTCTTTTAGTTAGTGTTTCTTTCGTTGTCCGGGTTGTTTCCCGGTGGATGGTTTCACTTTAGCAGATTTTCTTACCTTGTCAAATTATTTTTATTTTTGTATGACAAAATCGTAAGTTATTCATCCGCAATGTTGAAGGCCTTGCGGGCGGCGTATCCCATGCGATCAGTTTCCATGATTGTTTCAACTTCTCCGGACGGGTAGATGACGGTGGAATAAGCAACTGGCCGGGTAGCCTCGCCCCTCAAAAACTGGTGAATGCCCGCAACGTCATAGTTAACGCCCTGCCACATGCTAATCATTTCAAGGTCTTCAAGGGCAGGGGCAACGTCAAACGAAAAGATATCAAACACGGCGGCTATAGGGCGGGCGTGTGTGATTGTTTCGGCGAAAAGCACAAGGGACAGGACGCCGGAACCGTTTTCGTAGATTGCCCATGTCAGCGTTTCACCGTCTTTCAAGTTAATCTGATTGCTCATTGTTTTAATTCCTTTCTTTTAGTTAGTGTTTCTTTCGTTGTCCGGGTTGTTCCCCGGTGGATAATTTCACTTTAGCAGATTTTCTTACCTTGTCAAATTATTTTTATTTTTGTATGACA
>ERZ860322.93-NODE-93-length-67656-cov-19.330587_pt1 | contig 67656 bp, 60 predicted proteins | sample MGYA00509979_ERZ860322 | MGnify/ENA primary metagenome ERZ860322 (study PRJEB30046, sample SAMN00715217) | human gut metagenome | study: EMG produced TPA metagenomics assembly of the A metagenome-wide association study of gut microbiota in type 2...
CAATTTTGTAGGCAGCTTGTCAAAAAAGTCCAAAAGGACTTTTTTGACAAGCTGTGCCGGGCTGCTTATGCAGCCCGGCTGGGTTTTTCTGTCTTTCGGTTCAGAACTTCGTGCATGAGCGTCATCAGCGCCAGAAGCGCCAGCAGATACCACGGCAGCAGGCGGATGGAAACATGGTTCGCAAGCCAGCCGAACAGCGGCGGCATCAGGCAGGTGCCGACATAGGCGCTGGCCATCTGCACGCCGATGACCGCCTGCGAGCGTTCCGCGCCGAAGTGCTCCGGCGTGCCGTGGATGAGGCAGGGATAGACCGGCGCGCAGCCGAAGCCGATGAGCAGAAAGCCCACCAGCGACAGCGCTTTCCCGAAGGGCAGGAGCATCACGGCCACGCCCAGAAGAACGATCCCCTCGCCCATGCGCACCATCTGCCGGTCCTTGAGCTTCATCGCTGCAAAGCCGTTCAGCCCGCGCCCGACGGTGATGCCGATGCAGAACAGGCTGGCAAACTGCGCCGCCGTCTGCGCCGGGACGCCCTTGGCCAGCGTCAGATAGCTGCTCGCCCAGAGCATGGCCGTCTGCTCGATCGCGCAGTAGCAGAGAAAGCAGAGCATGACCGCCTTCGCACCGGGAATTCCGACGATCTCCCACAGGGAAAGCGCCCGGCCGCCCGTCTGCGCTGCGGCCGGAGATTTCTTCCATTTCGGCAGGCTGAACACCAAAATCGCCGTCAGGACGACCTGAATACCGAAGATGATGCGGTAGCCGCTGTTCCACGCCGCGCCATGCGTGAGCGCCAGCCCCATGATATACGGGCCGAGCGTCGCGCCGACGCCCCACATACAGTGCAGCCAGCTCATGTGCTTGCTTGCGTAATGCAGGGCGACATAGTTATTGAGCGATGCGTCCACACTGCCCGCGCCCAGCCCGTAGGGGATCGCCCACAGGCACAGCGCCCAGAAGCTGTGGCTGACGGAGAAGCCGAACAGCGCCGCCGCCGTGATACCCACGCTGATCGCCGTGACCACGCCGGTGCCGAATTTTCGGGTCAGGCGGTCGCTTTGCAGGCTGGAGACGATCGTCCCCAGCGCAATGATCATGGAAATGATGCCGGCGTAGGACACCGGCACCTGAAATTCGGGGTAAATTTCCGGCCACGCCGCGCCGAGCAGCGCATCCGGCAGTCCGAGGCTGATGAACGAAAGGTAGATCAGCGCCAATAAAAGGCCCGCCATCAGTTTTTTTCTTCTCTCTTTCTGCGTTCGTACAGCAGGAACGGCAGATGAAACAGCGTGATCAGCACCGTCCCCAACAGCAGAAGGCGCAGAAAATAGACATACCAGCCCCGGTCAAGGTTCAGATAGGGCAGATGCTCCATCGGCGGCCGCGTCAGGTAGAAAAAGTTCGTGTCATAGGCCGCCAGCGCGCCGTTGATATACAGCATGACAAAGGCCAGCGCCAGCAGCACGCCCAGATTGATCGCCAGCGTTTTGACGCGTCCCAGCTCTGCCTGCCCGGACAGGATCAGGTAGATGGAAAACCACATCAGCCCCGCGTGGTACACGAAGCACTGATAGGCGGGGATCCTGGTAAAATCCGTACCGTTTGTGGGGATCAGGATGGCGCAGAAGCTCCCCAGTGTTCCCACCACCGCAAGGAAATTCGCCAGCGTCCGCCGCGCTTTCCCCTCTTTTCCGAAGGTCAGGTACAGCACGACGAAGATCATCAGGCTGCACAGGTGAAACGGCAGGCTCCGCGGGTCCAGATGCCTCCCGCCGCCGGGACTCTCCAGCATATCGCTCATCATCTTGCTGATCTCGCTGACAAGACAGATTGCGCTCATCACAAGACCCGCCCGCTTGAGGCTCCATTTTCGGCTGAAAATGCACATTCCAACGATAAACGCGGCGCACAGCCCGATCCAGATAAAATGTTCTGTCGTAAACATGGTCTTTATGCTTTCTCCTTGCGGGTCAGCCGAACGACCGTCTCAACATGCGCGCAGCGCGGGAAGAGATCGACCGCCTCGGCGTGTGTGAGGGCATAGCCCTCCGCAGTCAGCAGTTTCACGTCACGTGCCAGCGTCGCCGGGTCGCAGGACACGTAAACCACCCGCAGCGGCGCCATTTTTGCGATCGCGTCGATCACATCCGCCGACAGCCCCTTGCGCGGCGGATCCACAACGATCACGTCCGGCCGCGCGCCCTCGCCGCACAGCTTCTGCGCGGCCTGTCCGGCGTCGGCGCAGAAAAACCGGGCGTTTTGGATGCCGTTTCTCCGGGCGTTTTCCTCCGCATCGCGGATGGCCGCCTCGACCAGCTCCACGCCGATGGTCTCTTTCGCGCGCCCCGCCAGACAGAGCGTGATCGTTCCCGTGCCGCAGTAGAGGTCGAGCACACGCTCCTGCCCGGTCAGCCCGGCCGCGTCCAGCGCCTTGCCGTAGAGTACCTCCGCCTGCGCGCGGTTGACCTGATAGAAAGACTTGGGCGAAATGCGGAAGGTCAGCCCGCACAGGACATCCTCGATTGCATTCTCTCCCCAGAGCGTGCACTGTTTTTCCCCGAGGATCGCGTTGCCCGGCCGGGTATTTACATTCAGAACGACGCTTTTCAGCCCCGGCACGCGCGCCCGCAGCAGGGAAACCAGCGCGTCCTCGCGCGGGAGCCTCTCGCCGTTGACGACCAGACAGACCATCACCTGCCCTGTCGCCTCGGCGTGGCGGACATAGATGTGGCGCAGAAGCCCCGTGTGCGTTTTTTCGTCGTAGGCGCTGACCTTGTATTTGCGCAGATACTCCACGACCGCCGCCCGCGCCGCGTCGGCGCACGCGGGCTGGATGCGGCAGCGTTCGATCTCGACGACCTCGTGCGTCCCCTTTTTGAAAAAACCTGCGACCGGCCCGTTTTTTCCCGGTACGACCGGGTACTGCGCCTTATTCCGGTATCCCTCGCAGGTTTTCGCCCCGGTGATCTGCACGCGCTCGAGCTGCTGCCCGCCCAGCCGGTTCAGCGCATCCGCCACGCGCTGCGCCTTGAGTTCGCACTCGGCGGCATAGTCCAGATGCCAGAAATCGCAGCCGCCGCACTGCTTGGCATAGGGGCACAGGCGATTGACACGGTGCGACGAGCGCGTTATAATCTTCTCGATCCTGCCGTGTGCGGCGTTTTTCCCGACGTGGACGATGCGAAGCTCGTATTCCTCGTCCGGCGCGGCGTTCGGCACAAACACGGCGCAGCCCTCCACGCGGCAAACGCCCTGCCCCTCGCTGGTGAATCCCGTGACGGCAGCGCAGTAGATCTCGTTCTTTTTCAGCATAGTCAGCCTCACTTTGTTTCACGTGAAACAGTGTTTTTTCGTTCTGTATTATATCATAGAAAATCCGCCCTGCAAAGGGCGTTTTGGAGGAATTATGGATTATCGCAACTGCACGCTCTGCCCGCGGCGCTGCGGCGCCGACCGTACGGCTGGACAGCTCGGCTTCTGCCGGATGCCGGCGGAGCTGCGCGTCGCGCGCACGATGCTGCATTACGGCGAGGAGCCGGCCATTGCCGGGAGCTTCGGCACGGGCGCGGTCTTTTTCAGCGGCTGCACGCTGCACTGCGTGTTCTGCCAGAATCAGGCGATCAGCTGGGATGGCAGAGGAGCGCCCATGACCCCGCAGGCACTGCGGTCAGCATTGGAACGGCTGATCGACGAGGGCGCGCAGAGCATCGACCTTGTCACACCGACGCACTTTCTGCCCTCCATCCTCCCCGCGCTCACGCCGAAGCTGCCCGTTCCCGTCGTCTACAACTGCGGCGGCTACGAGCGTGTGGAGACGCTGCGCGCGCTGGAGGGGCTGGTGGACATCTACCTGCCGGACATGAAGTACGCGGACAACAAGCTCGCCGCGCAGCTCTCCGCCGCGCCGGACTATTTTGAGGTCGCAGCCGCGGCAATTGAAGAAATGTACCGCCAGACCGGTCCCGTCGTGATGGAGGACGACCAGATGCAGCGCGGTGTGCTGATCCGCCACCTTGTCCTGCCAGGGCATCTGGACAACACCCTGCGCATGCTGGACTGGATCGCAGCCAGTTTCCCCAAAAATGCCGTGATGCTCTCCCTCATGAGCCAATACGTCCCCATGGGACGCGCGAAAGCCATGCCACCCCTCGACCGTCGGCTGACACAGGAGGAATACGACGGCGCGGTTTCATGGATGCAGCTGTGCGGACTTGACTTCGGCTACACGCAGGACCCCGCCGCCGCGACGACCGAGCTGCTGCCCGATTTTGGCAGCCCGAAAAATTCTTGAAACAAACGTTTGCTTTTTGCGGCAGGATGTGCTATACTGAACATACGATTATAAAAGGAGGATGCGTATGGGCAGAACGAGTACAAAGCGCGGCGAGATTCTGGAATTTCTCAAGGACTTTTCCGCGCGCAAGGGCTATGCTCCCTCCGTGCGTGAGATCATGCAGGCCGTCGGGCTCAAGTCCACCGCCTCCGTGCACTACCATCTCTCCGAGCTGCACAAGGCCGGGCTGATCACCGTGGACGGCACGAAAAACCGCGCCATCAGCCTGCCGGAGGAGCAGAAGGGTCTGCCCATCATCGGTGTGGTCACCGCCGGTCAGCCCATTCTGGCGCAGGAAAATGTCGAGGGCTACCTCCCTTGGGAGGGCGACGAGGGCTGCTTCGTCCTGCGCGTGCGCGGCGATTCCATGATCGAAGCGGGCATCCTCGACGGCGACAAGATCGTCGTGCATCCCCAGCAGACCGCGGACAACGGGCAGATCGTCGTGGCGCTTCTGGGCGACGAAGCGACGGTCAAGCGTCTGCGCCGCAGCCGCGGCGAGGTGTGGCTGATGCCGGAGAATCCGGCCTATTCCCCCATCGACGGGCGCGAGGCACAGATCCTCGGCCGGGTGAAGGCCGTCGTGCGCGAATATTAATTATATAATTTATAAAGCGGCGAGCTTGGGTGCTCACCGCTTTTGTTTCACGTGAAACACAGTTTTTTCAGAAACGGTTGAAAAAGGGAAAAATCTGTGTTATCATAAAACCCGAAAAGGAGGCGGCGTTATGGCAAGGATCGTTGCAGTCGTCAATCAGAAGGGCGGCGTCGGGAAAACCACCACCGCCGTCAACCTCACCGCGGCGCTGGCCGCCGCCGGTTCCCGCGTTCTGCTCTGCGATTTTGACCCGCAGGCAAACGCCACCTCGGGCCTCGGCGTGGACAAAAAACACGCGCCGCACAGCGCCTATGAGATGATCATCGGGGAGGTTTCCCCGGAAAAAGCCGTCGTCCACACCGACTTCGGCGACGTCATCCCCTCCGGCTCCGACCTCGCGGGCGCGGGCGTGGAGCTGATCGAGCTGGAGCAGCGCGAATTCCGTCTGAAAAACGCGCTGGAGCAGCTCAAGGACAAATACGACTATATCTTCATTGACTGCCCGCCCTCTCTGGAGCTGCTGACGCTCAACGCCCTGTGCGCGGCGGACAGCGTGCTGATCCCCGTGCAGTGCGAATATTTCGCGCTGGAGGGCCTGAGCGACCTGATGTCCACGCTGCGCGCCATCAAGCGGCGGCTGAACCCAAGCATCAGCGTGTTCGGCGTGCTGCTGACGATGTACGACGGCCGCACGAATTTCTCCAATCAGGTGGCAGAAGAGGTGCGGCGGCACTTCCCCGGCAAGGTCTTCGCGTCGGTCATTCCGCGCAACGTCCGTCTGGCCGAGGCGCCCAGCCACGGTCTGCCCGTCACGGTCTATGACCGGTCGAGCCGCGGCGCGGCGGCCTATCTCGCCGTCGCAGAGGAAATCCGCAGAAACGAGGGAGCATTATGAGTACGAAACAACGCGGTCTGGGCCGCGGGCTCGGCGCGCTGATCGACGATTTCTCCGCCGACGCCGGTTCGCAGGAGATCACCCGCCTGCCGCTTCAGAAGGTCGAGCCAAACCCCGATCAGCCCCGGCACCGCTTCGACGAGGCGGAATTGCAGGCGCTGGCCGATTCCATCACGGAGCACGGCATTTTGCAGCCGCTTGCCGTCCGCGCGATGGACGGCGGTTACTACCAGATCATCGCGGGAGAACGCCGCTGGCGCGCCGCGCGTCTGGCGGGCCTGAAGGAAGTTCCGGTCGTCGTCGTCGAAGCCGACGACAAGACCGTCATGGAGCTGGCGCTGATCGAAAACTTGCAGCGGCAGGACCTGAACCCCATGGAAGAGGCCGAGGGCTACCGCGTCCTGACCGAGCAGTACGGCCTGACGCAGGAGGAAGCCGCCGCACGTGTCGGAAAGTCCCGTCCCGCCGTTGCCAACGCGCTGCGCCTGCTCGTGCTGCCGCAGGAGGTGCGCGATCTGGTCGAGCAGGGCGAGCTGTCCGCCGGTCATGCCCGCGCGGTGCTGAGCCTGCCGACGCAGGCCAAGCAGAAGGCCGCCGCCCAGCGGATCCTGGCGCTGCGTCTGTCCGTCCGGCAGGCCGAGGCGATGTGCAAGCGCATGGCCGCCGAGGAAAAAAAGCCGGAACCTCCGAAGCAGCCGGCCGTCAATTATGTAGCAGAATGTGAAAAGGCCCTGACGCGCCGCCTCGACCGCAAAGTGCGCATTGTCAACGGAAAGCGCAAGGGCCGTTTCGAGCTGGAATTTTACGGTCAGGACGACCTGCAGCGACTGTATGAGGCGCTGCTGGCACTCGACCCCTCGGAGGGAACCCATGGAGAATGAAAACAAGCCGCAGCAGGGCGGGCAGAAGCCCGATTCCGCCCCGCTGACGGCAAAGAAAAAACGCGCGCTGCTGGAATATCTGGCCATATTGTGCGCGGGCGCCTTTCTGATCGTCGCGCTGTCACTGGGCATCAAGCTGATCTCCGTGCAGAACGACATGGAGGCGGCCAACCGGGGCGCGCGCGAGAATATCGCCGCGTTACAGGATAATCTGGACAAGGAAACCGCAAAGAACAGGGAGCTGAACGAGGATCTGTCCACCGCAAAATCTGCCGCGGAGCTGGCGCAGGCCGCCTTACAGGAGGCAAACGCCTCTCTCGATTCGTTGAGGGAGGAAAACGCCGAACTGAAGGAGCAGGCCAAAACCGCGCAGGAGGCCGAACGCCGCGCGGAGGCGACGGAGCTTCTATTGGAGGCGCATACCGCACTCTACGAGGGAAGCTGGACGGAATTTGCGGAAAAAATGCAGGCGCTCGAGGACTGCGCAGACGCGCTGTCAGAACGCTCGGCGGAGCAGTACGAAGCGCTGAAAGCCTATCTATCGTAATCTAAAGTCAGAGGTGACTGAAAATGTTGGATATTAAACGAATCAAAGACGATCCCGAGGGGGTCAAGGCCGGTCTGCGGGCCAAGGAAGTGGACTGCGACGCGCAGGTCGATCGGATCCTGGAGCTGGACGCAAAGCGCCGCGCGCTGATCCTCCAGACGGAAACGAACAAGGCCGAGCAGAACCGCGTTTCCAAGGAGATCCCCGTGCGCAAGAAGGCCGGCGAGGATTGCGCCCCCATCTTCCAGCGCATGGCGGAGCTGAAAGCGAGCATCGCCGAGGACGCAAAGGAGCTGACGGACGTCGAGGCGGAGTACCGCACGCTGATGCTGTCGCTGCCGAATCTCCCCGACCCCGATCTCAAGCCCGGCGGCAAGGAGAACAACGAGCCGCTGCGCTACTACGGCGAGCCGCATCATTTTGATTTCGAGCCGAAGCACCATGTCGATCTGTGCACCGACCTCGGTCTGATCGACTATGAGCGCGGCACCCGTCTGGCCGGCTCCGGCTTCTGGATCTACCGCGGCCTCGGCGCGCGGCTGGAGTGGGCGCTGCTGAACTACTTCATCGACACGCATCTTGCCGACGGCTATGAGATGGTCATCCTGCCGCATATGCTGGAGTACCAGTGCGGCGAAACGGCCGGCCAGTTCCCGAAGTTCGCCGACGAGGTCTATAAGATCGAAAACCCGACGGACGACCGGATGCACTTCATGCTCCCGACGGCGGAAACCGCACTGGCTTCCCTGCACCGCGGCGAGATCCTGAACGAATCCGACCTGCCGCACAAGCTGTTTGCCTATTCTCCCTGCTTCCGCCGGGAGGCCGGCTCCCACCGCGCCGACGAGCGCGGCATGGTCCGCGGCCATCAGTTCAACAAGGTGGAGATGTTCCAGTACACCCTGCCGGAGAAGTCCGACGAAGCCTTTGAAGAGTTGGTCGCGAAGGCTGAGAACCTCGTCAAAGGTCTGGGCTTCCACTTCCGCACGGTCAAGCTGGCGGCGGGCGACTGCTCGGCGTCCATGGCACGTACCTACGACATTGAAATTCAGATTCCGTCCATGAACGGCTACAAGGAGGTTTCCTCCGTATCCAACGCCCGCGATTATCAGGCGCGCCGCGGCAACATCCGCTTCCGCCGTGAAGCCACGGGTAAGACGGAATTCGTCCACACGCTCAACGGCTCCGGCCTCGCGACCTCGCGCATCTTCCCGGCCATGGTCGAGCAGAACCAGCGCGCCGACGGCTCCGTCGTCGTGCCGGAGGTCCTGCGCAAATATCTCGGCGGTCTGGAAGTCATCGAAAAACTCTGAGAAAGGCGAGAAATACAATGGCAAAGGATAAGAAAAAAGGCGCCTTTTGGAAGGAATTCCGGGAATTCGCCATCAAAGGCAATATGTTCGACATGGCCGTCGGCGTCATCATCGGCGGTGCGTTCCAGTCCCTTGTCAAATCCCTGACCGATAACATTCTCATGCCCATCGTGTCCGTCTTTATCGGCGGTCTGAGTTTCTCGGAATGGAAGCTCGCACTGGGCGAGAAGATCGTCGACGGCGAAGCCGTGACGAATTATCTCTGCTTTGGGGATTTCATTTCCGCGCTGATCAATTTCATCATCATGGCCTTTGTCATCTTCCTGATTGTCAAGACCATGAACCGCCTGCGCGACGCAGGCAAGAAGAAGGAAGCGGAAAAGAAGCCCGAGCCGCCCAAGCCCAGCAACGAAGAAGTGCTCCTCACCGAAATCCGCGACCTGCTGAAAAAGGACTGATTTCCATGAAAAAACGCCTTTTTGCGCTGGTACTGCTTCTTCTGCTGCTGGCCGGCTGCACGGCCGCGCCGGAGGCGGATTATATGGCGCCGGTACGCGCCTACTGTCTTGCCCTGCAAAACAACGATTTTTCCCAGCTGCAGCAGGCTATGCCGGCCGCAGTTCTGAGCAGCAACGGCCTCGACGCCGGAGAGCTGGACGAGCTGCGCGCCCCCTTTCTCACACATGCCGCAGACAGCATCACCATCCGCGCCGACGCAGTCAAAACAACGGATTTTACGCCAAAGGAACGCGCCGCACTGCAAGCGTACCTGTTTGATGAATACGTCTGCAAGCTGGACATCGACGCGGCGAAGCTCTTAAAGCTGCACCTGCGGTTCGGCGGAGACATGGAAGGCGAGCTGACGCTCCCGACCGTGGTCTACCGGGCAAATTCCCGCTGGTATGTGGAATTCAGCCGGCAGGCCGCCGCGATCAAAAAATAAAATAACAGGAACGCTCTCCGGAGAATCTCCGGAGAGCGTTTTTTTGCTTGCCTGCGGAGCAGTCTACCCGCAAGGGACACCGCCGCATCCCGAAGGCAGCAGAGCTGCCAAGGGCTGCGCAGAAGGCTGTTCCCTACTCCTCCACCGTGGTTTCCCCTTCGATCAGATCGGCCAGCAGATCGCCGAAGCGCTCCGCCGAGCGGACGGCCTCGTCCAGGGTGTTGCCCGCCGCGCCGACCTCCAGAAGAATGGAGCAAGGCGTCAGATGCTCGTTGTACCGCTGCGACCGCAGGGAGAGCTGCCGGAACCAGCCGGGATCGCGCTTTTCCGCCAATGCCTGAATTTTCAGGGCGCAGGAGAGGTTGTCCTGCCAGTTCGGATGGTACATCCCGGACACGTTCGTCCCCATGACCAGCAGCAGCCGCGCGCAAGACGCGCCGTCCAGCTCCGCCGTCAAGGCAAGCTGTCCGCCCTCCGCGTCCTCGATCGCGTCGCGGTGCAGGTCGATCACCATCTGGATGGACGGATATTTTTCGAGATATTCCTCGATCACCTCCGCCGAGCGCAGATAGGAATCGTTGTAGCTCTCCAGATCGTTCAATGTATCGTCGTTGATTGCTGCGATGCCGCGGGCACTGAGCCGGTCGGCCAGCACCTGCCCCACCTGCACGACGCTGTGCGCCGTGTCCGTCGTGTGGTATTCCCCGACCGGCTCATAATCGTCCTCCGCCGTGGGCGTGTAGGCCTCGGTCGCGTGGGTATGGACGATCAGGATGAGCGGCCCGTCCGCGTTCGCGTCAAATTTCAGCGGCCGCGTGATCAGTTCCCCGGCGTCGAACTCCGCCTCCGGCGCGTTGCGGATGTCCACAAGCGCTGCATCCTCCGCGGTAAAGCTGATCGCCCCCGACCGGCGCGGCGGCGTGTAGCGCAGAAGGGGATAGGTCTTTTTCGTCGGCGCGGCCGCCGTTTCCGGCTCCGCCGCGCCCGAACCGAAGAGCAAAAGCGTTTTTTGCAGCTCCTCGCGTGAAAGCAGGCGGCCCGCCGAATCGCGCAGTCCGCTGCGCACGGCCGGTTCCGCCGCCAGCCGCACCACCGCCGCAAACAGCAGCAGCGCAAAGCACATCCAGCGCACGGTCAGATGAAATCTCTCCTTTGTATGCATGGTATCAACTCCCACTGTAGCCTATGCCGCGGCGCGGCGCAAAAGACCGCCCGCTGCACAAAGAAAGTTTCGCCTGTTTTTTCGCAGGATAAACCGTGAAAAATTTTTCAAAAAGCCTCTTGCCGTTTTTAACACCGGTGAACAAGGAAAATATCCGCGCTGCGCGCCCCGCAGGCCTGAAAACCCTTGTATTTTCGTTAAAAATCGGATAAAATAAAGGACACGGTGCTTTGCACTGCGTCCTTTTCTTATACTAACGATAAGAAGTTTCGTGATTAAACAATAATGGAAGTTCTGATTCCATCCTCAAGAGAGGATGGCGAGAGATTTTTCGTCAAGACAAGGTTTGGAAAACGCAGGAATACTTTGTGTATTTCAAGTTTTCCGAACCGATGGATTGGCGGAAAAGATCCGTCATCCACCGCAGAGGATTGATTCAGAATTTCCAAACTTAAGTACGGGCGGGAAAAACCCGCCCTTCTCCGGAGCTTCGCGCCGTCCACATCCCGTGCGGCACGCTTGACACAAAAGCTATGGAACATCGCTCGATCGGTTTGGCCGTCCTGATCGCATCTGTACACAATGTTGCGCGTCCTGTTCTGTGTCCGGACTTAGTTTAACCGTTTTTCGGAGAAAAATCAGAAAATGAGGTGGAATTTTATGGAAAATATTCTCGGCGCCATCATCTCCATTGTCGCCATTTTGCTGCTGATCAAGCTGCTGACCACGCCCATTCGCTGGTTCTGGAAGATCTGCATCAACACCGCAGCGGGCTGCGTCCTGCTGGCGCTGTCGAACCTGTTCGCGCCGCTGACGGGGCTGTACATCGACATCACCTTCCTGCACGGGTGTCTGGTGGGCTTCCTCGGGCTGCCGGGCTATGTGCTGGCCGTGCTGCACCAGTTGTTTTTCTAGGGAACTTTTCTTACGTGATTTCGTCAAACCTTAAGCATCAACATTTTTGGAGGTACACAAATGAAAAAAGTATTTGCTATTCTGCTGAGTGCAGCGCTTCTGTTCTCTCTGGCCGCCTGCGCGAGCAAGGGCAACGAGCCCGGCAGCAGCACCAACGGCGTCGATCCCCTGACCCTTTTGCAGACCGTCTGGAACAGCCACAGCGAAAACGAGAAATTTGCCGTTTCCGGCGGCGACCTGTCCCCGGAGCACATGAAGGAGGATGAGCCTGGCGTCTTTTCCATCAGCGACGCTTCCGAGCTTGACCGTGAGCTTGGCTTCCCGGAGGCTGAGGTTTCCAATATCACGGCTGCTGCTTCCCTTGTCCACATGATGAACGCCAATACCTTCACCTGCGGCGCCTTCCAGCTCAAGGACGGCGTGGACGCCGCGGCGCTTGCCAAGAAGGTCGAGCAGAACATCCAGAGCCGCCAGTGGATGTGCGGCTTCCCGGATAAGCTGGTCATCGCTTCCGCCGGCGGCTGTCTCGTCGTGCTCTTCGGCGCGGAGGATCTGCTCGATACCTTCTGCGGAAAGCTGTCTGCCGCCTATTCCGACACCACGGTTCTGGCCGACGCACCCATCGCATAATGCTCTTTTCGAGTATTCCTTTTCTGTACGTTTTTCTCCCCGCGACGCTGCTGCTCTATTTTGCGGCGCCGCGGCGGATGAAAAACGCCGTCCTGCTGCTTTGCAGTCTGGTCTTTTACGGCTGGGGCGAACCGAAATACCTGCTTCTGATGCTCTTTTCCATCGCGCAGGGGTATCTGTTCGGTTTGCTGATTGAAAAATACCGCGGCAAGACACGGTCTACCGTCTTTTTCTGGCTCAGCGTTTCGCTGAGCCTTCTTTTGCTGGCCTATTTCAAATACGCGGACTTTTTCCTCGACTCCTTCCGCGCCGTCACGGGGCTGCCCGTCCCGGCGCTGCAAATCGCCCTGCCCATCGGCATCAGCTTCTATACCTTCCAGATTTTGAGCTATGTCGTGGACGTGCGGCGCGGGGATGCGTCCGCGCAGAAAAATCCCATTGATCTCGCGGCCTATATCGCCATGTTTCCCCAGCTCATCGCCGGACCCATCGTCCGCTACACGGACGTGGCGGCGCAGCTCAGGACCCGCACCCACACGCGCGCTGGCACGGCGGCGGGGACGCGGCGCTTCGTGCTGGGTCTTGCCAAGAAGATTCTGATTGCCAATGTGCTGGGGCAGCTCGTGCAGCAGTTCCAGACGGCGCAGGATCCGGACATGCTCTTTCACTGGCTCTACGCCGTGGGCTTCATGCTGCAAATCTACTTTGATTTCTCGGCCTACAGCGACATGGCCATCGGCCTCGGCGCGATCTTTGGCTTCACCTTCCCGGAGAACTTCAACTATCCCTACTGCTCAGCCAGCATCACGGAATTCTGGCGGCGGTGGCACATCTCCCTCGGCTCGTGGTTCCGCGACTATGTCTATATTCCGCTGGGCGGCAGCCGCGTGGGCAAATGGAAGCTGCTGCGCAATCTCCTGCTCGTCTGGGCGGCGACCGGCCTCTGGCACGGCGCGGCATGGAATTTCGTCCTGTGGGGACTGTTTTACGCCGTCCTGCTGATCGCGGAAAAATTTGCCCTTCTGCCGAAGCTGCAAAAGCACCCGGCCATCGGCCGCGTGTACACGCTGCTTTTCGTTCTGCTGGGCTTCGTGCTGTTTGACGCGCCGACGCTTTCCTCGGCAGGCTCCCGCATTGCCGGGCTTTTCGGCGGCGCAGGAGCAGTCGCGGGCGTGCAGAGCCTCTACTATCTCAAAAGCTACGCCGTCGTGCTGCTTTTGGCCGTGCTCGGCGCGACGCCGCTGCCGAAGCGCCTGCTTGCCCGTCTGCGACAGAACCGCGTCTGCGGCGCGATCCTGGACGCAGCGGAGCCGTTCGCGCTCGTCGCGCTGCTGGCACTCTGCACGGCCTATCTGATCGACGGCTCCTTCAACCCCTTCCTGTATTTCCGTTTTTAAGGAGGCCGGTATGAAAGAAAAAGTCAAAGAACTTCTCATTCTGATCCTGACGGCGGCCTTCGTGCTGGGCTTCGCCGTCTGGCGCTTCTGCAAGCCGGACGACGCGGAATCTCTCGCCGAGCGGCGCAAGCTGACGCAGGCGCCCGCGCTCACCGCGCAGAACGTCCTCTCCGGGCGTTTCATGACGGATTTTGAGAGCTACAGCCTCGACCAGTTCCCGCTGCGTGATGAATTCCGCACGCTCAAGGCGCTGTTTGCCACGGATGTGCTGCACCAGAGCGACAACAACGGCCTGTACCAGGAGCGCGGTTCTTTTTCCAAGCTGGACTACCCGCTGGACAAAAGCTCCGTGGAAAACGCCGCAGCGCGCTTTCAGGCGGTCTACGACGCCTATCTCGGCGGAAACCGGGTCTATCTCGCCGTCGTTCCGGACAAGAATTATTACACCTCCGCCGATTATCCCAAGATGGACTACACCGCATTAAACGCGCTGCTGGCAGAAAAAATGCCCTACGCGCAGCCCATCGACCTGACAGGCACGCTGCAGCTGGAGAGCTACTACCGCACCGACCCGCACTGGAAGCAGGAAGCGCTGCTGCCCGCCGCGCGGACGATCCTGGAGGCGATGGGCGGAACGCAACAGGACGATTACCGCATCATCCGGCTGGACACGCCGTTTTACGGCTCCTACGCCGGGCAGTCCGCCCTGCCGTGCAGCCCGGACGAGTTGAACTACCTGACGAGCGATACGCTGGACGCCTGCCGCGTCTATGACTATGAAACGGACGCGGAGATTGGCGTCTATGATCTGGCGGCCGCGCAGGGGCGCGACGGCTACGAGCTCTTTCTCTCTGGGTCAAAGTCCCTGCTGACGATAGAAAATCCGAACGCACGCACGCAGAAGGAGCTTGTCATTTTCCGCGATTCCTACGGAAGCAGCATCGCGCCGCTGCTCGTCGAGGGCTATGCGAAGGTCACGCTGGTTGATATCCGCTATCTTGCGCCGGAGCGGCTCGGCCGCTTCGTGGAATTCACGGATCAGGACGTGCTGTTTCTCTACAGCGCCTCGGTTCTGAATAACAGCAACGCGCTGAGGTAGGGCTGCTCTGCATAAATTTCCTTCCCAACACCAAAAAATCAAAAAAATTTTTCGTCTCCCCGGATTGCTTGTACGTTTCACGGCAATCCGGGGCTTTTCTTCTTATAATAATGTATAAGCCTTGCTTTTTCGGCAGGTTTGTGATAAAATTTTGAATGAAAAAGTATCATGGAAAGGAGTCGGCCATGTATTCCAACGCCTATGTCTGGTCGCGCGTTTTGTCGTATCTGGAGCAACATTCCCCGGCCGTCGCAGTGTCATCTTATTTTGACGATGCGGAGGTCGTGGAGCTGAGCGAATCGAAGCTGGTCATTTATTCCCCGTCCCCCTTCCGCAAGGACGTCATTCTCAACCGTTACACCGAGCTGATCCGTCAGGCCATGCAGGAGCTGTTCCAGACGGACGTGGAGCTGATCGTGCTGGACGAGGACGAGCTTCCCCAGTACACCATGACCAAGCGCAAGCGCACCTTCGTGGAGTTCAACTCTCAGTACACCTTCGACACCTTCGTGGTCGGCTCGTCGAACAAACACGCCTTTTCCGCGGCGGAGGCCGTCGCGGAGGAGCGCACCACCGCGTATAACCCGCTGTTCATCTATGGCCAGTCCGGCCTCGGCAAGACGCACCTGCTGTACGCCATCGCCAACCGCATCCAGCAGAAGCACCCGGATTACAACATCGTCTACATCAAGGGCGACCAGTTTATCAACGAATTTCTCGAAGCGCTGCGCATCGGCAAAAACTTCGAATTCCGCGACAAATATCGCAATGCCGACCTTTTCCTGATCGACGATATTCAGTTCATCGCCGGCAAGAACTCCACGCAGGAGGAATTCTTCCATACCTTCAACGCGCTTTATGAAAACAAGTGTCAGATCGTCCTGACCTCCGACCGCGTGCCGGGCGACATGGCGCTCTTGGAAGACCGCCTGCGCACCCGCTTTGAGTGGGGCCTGATCGTGGACATCCAGCCGCCCGATTACGAAACGCGCTGGGCCATCACGAAAAACAAGGCCATGTCTTTGGGACTGGAAATGCCGGACGAAGTCTGCGGCTACATCGCGGAGAACATCACCAATAACGTCCGCCAAATCGAAGGCACGGTCAATAAGATCAAGTGCTACCACGATCTGGATGGCATGAAGATGGACATCGCCAACGTTTCCCGCGCGATCAAGGATATGTACAAGGGCAAGGCCCAGACCGTCCCGACGCCGGAGCTGATCATCAGCGAGGTCTGCCGCTTCTATTCCATCGAAGAAAGCACCCTGCGCAGCACCCAGAAAAACAAGGGCACGGCTGAGGCGCGGCAGATTGCCATGTACCTCATCCGCAAGCTGACGAATCTGTCGCTGCCGGACATCGCCAAGGAATTCGGCAAGAATCATACCACCGTTCTCTATAGCCTCCGCCGCGTCGAGCAGGACCTCGGCAACACCGCAAACGGCCTGCAGGACAACATCCGCGACATCACCGCAAACATCAATTCGAGGCTGTAATTTTCTGCACAACCGGCTGTGCAAATGTGCGGTACTTTTCTGTGCAAAACCTGTTTTGGAATTTTTTGAAAAGAAGCTGTCAATAACTCTATTAAATCTGCACAGCCGCCTGTGAATTGCAAAGCCCTGCGGCTCTAAGCGATTTTCGGGTTTTGCACATAACTTTCGACTATTAACACTAATACTGAAAAGAATCCTTCCTATCTTCTAGATAGAGAGAAAGCGAGGAACGATATGAAGTTTACCTGTGAAAAAGCGCTGCTTACGAGCGCGATCTCTTTGGCTGCGAGGACCGTCGCGCAGAAAAGCACCATCCCCTGTCTGGAGGGTATCTTCGTCCGCGCCGGCGTGTCACTTCAATTGACGGGCTTCAATCTGGAAACGGGCATCACCGTGCGCGTCGGCGCGCAGGTGCTGGAGGCCGGCTCCTGCGTCATGCCCGCGCGGCTGTTCTTTGACATCGTACGCAAGCTGCCGGACGAGGAGGTCTGCGTCAGCGTGGACGACGAGCTGCACGTTTCCATCCGCGGCGGCGCTTCCTCCTTCCAGATCACGGCCATGGATCCCGACGATTATCCCGACCTCCCGGAGGTCGATTCCGAGAAGGCCGTTTCCCTGCCGCAGCACGTGCTGCGCGAGATGATCGGCGGCACGATCTTCTCGGTGTCGGAAAATCAGGCGCGCCCCGTGCATACCGGCTGCCTGATGGAGGTCAAGGACGACTGCATCAATATGGTCGCGGTGGACAGCTTCCGTCTGGCCCGCCGGACGTATTTCAGCGACGAGCCCTTCGGGCAGGAGCTGAAGTTCGTCGTTCCCGCGTCGGGTCTGAAGGAGGTCGAGAAAATTCTCGAGGACAGCGACGAGCCCGTCCGCTTCACGCTGGGCGCGAAGCACATCCTTTTTGAGATCGGCGACGCGACCCTTGTCTGCCGCATCCTCGAGGGCGAGTTCATCGACTGGCGGCGCGTCGTGCCGGCCAACAGCCAAACCATCCTGACGGCGAACGTCGCGGAGCTGACCAGCTCCATCGAGCGCGTCGGCCTGATCGTTTCGGAAAAGGTGAAAAGCCCCGTGCGCTGCGTGTTCGGCGAGAATATCGCAGATTTCCGCACGTCCAACACCATCGGCACCGCGCATGACACCTGCCCCATCGCCGGAAACGGCGGCGAGCTGGAGATCGGCTTCCAGTGCCGGTATCTGCTCGACGCGCTGCGCGCCGTGCCGGACGAGGAGGTCACGCTGGAGCTGCAGAACGGCCTGAGCCCCGTCGTCTTTACCCCCTGCGACCGCACGAAGCCGACCTTTGCCTATATGGTCCTGCCCGTCCGCCTGCGCAACGCCTGAGCGGGGAAAACGTTTCACCCGCAATAACGCGCCGGTTCAAAATCCCACCCGCACCCGTAGGGAACGCTCTTGAGCGTTCCGCGTGCCGGCACATAAAATTTCCCCCACATTTCCCGAAAATCCCACGAAAAGAGGAACCCAAATGAAAGTTCGAGTACGGCGCGTTTCCGCCGAACGGATCTCCGTCCCGATCACGACGGAATTTATCAAGCTGGAGAGTTTTCTGAAGCTGGCCAACGCTGCCGGCTCCGGCGGTATGGCGAAAAACTTCATCCAGAACGGCGAGGTCGAGGTCAACGGCGAGACCTGCACGATGCGCGGCAAGAAACTGCGCCCCGGCGACAGCGTCCGCTTTAACGGCGCGGAATATCTGGTCGCGGATGCAGCTCAATAGTCTTTCTCTGCGGGACTTCCGCAATTACCGCGAGTCGCGGGCGGAATTCGTCCCCGGTGTGAATCTGCTTGTCGGCGGCAACGCCAACGGCAAGACAAATCTTCTGGAAGCAATTTATTACCTCTCGGCCGGGCGTTCCTTCCGCACGCGCAGGGAGCAGGAGCTCATCCGCTTCGGTGCGGAGTTTGCGGAGCTTTCTGCCGGGGTGTTCGCGCAGGAGCGGGAACAGACGCTGCGCGCAGTGCTGTTTTCCGGACGGCGGCCGCGTCAGCTCTGGCTCAACGGCGTAAAGCAGAAAACCGCCGCGGAATTCACAGGCGTCCTGCATGCCGTGCTGTTCTGTCCGGAGAACCTTCTGGTTCTGAAAAAGGGCGCCGCGCCCCGGCGCAAGCTGCTCGATGCCATGATCTGCCAGCTCCGGCCGAATTACGAGGCCGCGCTAACGGAATATCAGCGGCTGCTGGAACAGAAATCGGCGCTGCTGCGGGCGCAGTATGAAACGCCGGGACTTCTGGATGTCCTGCCGGAGTATAATGCGCGCATGGCGCAGGTCGGCGCACTGGTGATCTCTTACCGTGCGCGGTATCTGAAATCCCTGCAGGAGGCCGCCGCGGCCTACCACGCGGAATTTTCCGGCGGTGCGGAAACGCTCACGCTGGACTATCACACCGTGTCCAATATCGACGATCCCTTTGCCCCGCCGGAAACGCTGCGCGCGCAGCTCCGGGCTCATCAGGAGAGCCACGCGCGGGCGGAGCTGGAGAGCGGACAGTGCCTCTCCGGACCGCACAAGGACGATTTTGAAGCGGCAATCAACGGTCTGTCCGTCGCGGCCTTTGCCTCGCAGGGGCAGACGCGCACCGCGGCGATCTCCATCAAGCTGGCCGAGCGCGAGCTGCTGCGGCGCGACGCCGGCGAGGAGCCGGTGCTGCTGCTGGACGACGTGCTGTCCGAACTGGACGCCGGGCGGCAGGATTTCGTGCTCAACCAGCTCAAGACCGGGCAGGTGTTCATCACCTGCTGCGAAACCGACCGGCTGACGAAGCTGGGACAGGTGCTGACCGTCAGGGACGGCGCGATCGGAGGTTAACCATGTATCTATCCATCGGCGGCGATATGGCCGTGCGCGACCGTGCCGTGATCGGCATTTTTGATCTGGACAACACGACCTATTCCAAGCGGACGCGCGAGCTGCTGCGCCGCGCGGAGGAGCTGGGCGGCGTGGTGGACGTGTCCGGCGAGCTGCCGAAGAGCTTCGTCCTGACGGAGGAGTTCGGCATGGAGCGCGTCTATCTGACGCAGTTCAATGCCGCCGCGCTGGAAAAGCGCCTGAAACGGGGATAGAAACGGCTATCCCGCCGCCCGCGGGAGGGTTTCCAGTCTTGCCCACGCTTTTTTTACCACGAAACTGCCATCTTCCCCGGAAGCCCTCGCGGCCGGCGGAAAATGTGAATGATAAGGAGAATCTGAATGTCTGAAGAACTGCTCAATACCAAGGTAGAACAGGAATATGACGCCTCGCAAATTCAAGTTCTGGAAGGTTTGGAGGCGGTGCGCAAGCGCCCCGGTATGTATATCGGCTCGACCTCGTCGAGCGGTCTGCATCACCTCGTCTATGAGATCGTGGACAACGCCATCGACGAGGCGCTTGCGGGCTACTGCAAGCACATCGTCGTGACGATCAACCCCGGCGATACCATCACCGTCGAGGACGACGGCCGCGGCATCCCCGTGGACATCCAGGCGCAGACCGGCCGGCCGGCGCTGGAGGTCGTCTATACCGTCCTGCACGCAGGCGGCAAATTCGGCGGCGGGGGCTATAAGGTCTCCGGCGGCCTGCACGGCGTGGGCGCGTCGGTCGTCAACGCGCTGTCCGAGTGGCTGGAGGTCGAGGTCCATAAAGAGGGCAAGATCTATCAGATGAAGTTCTCCCGCGGTCATATTACCCAGGAAATGCGCGTGATCGGCGACACGGACAGGCACGGCACCATCGTCACCTTCAAGCCCGACCCCGAGATGTTCGACACGCTGACCTATGACTATGAAACGCTGCATACCCGGATGCGCGAGCAGGCCTTCCTGAATGCCGGCCTGCACATCACCATCCGCGATCTGCGCACCGAGGACGGCCCCTCCGATGCCATGTGCTACGAAGGCGGCATCCGCGAATTCGTCCTCTGGCACAACCGCCACAAGACGGCGCTGCACGAGGAGGTCATCTACATCGCGGGCGCGAAGAACAATGCCGAGGCCGAGGCCGCGATGCAGTACAACGACGCTTATAACGAAACCATCGTTTCCTTTGCCAATAACATCCACACGCCGGAGGGCGGTATGCACGAGACGGGCTTCAAGACGGCCCTGACGCGCGTCCTGAACGCCTACGGCATGAAAACGGGCATCATCAAGACCGACGCCGACAAGGTATCCGGCGAGGACTGCCGCGAGGGCCTGACTGCGGTCATCTCCGTTAAGCTGACGGACGCGCAGTTCGAGGGCCAGACCAAGGCCAAGCTCGGCAATGCCTACATCCGCACGCTGGTCGATAACATCGTCAACACCCAGCTCACGGAGTATTTCGAGGAGCATCCCGCCGTCGCGCGGACGATCCTCGACAAGGCCATGACCGCCAACCGCGCCCGCGAGGCCGCGCGCAAGGCGCGCGAGTCCATCCGCCGCAAGACCGCCCTCGGCGGCGCGGCCATGCCGGACAAGCTGCGCGACTGCAATGAGACCGACCCCTCCCTCACCGAAATTTACATCGTCGAGGGCGACTCCGCAGGCGGCTCTGCCACGCAGGGACGCGACTCGCGCTTCCAGGCCATCCTGCCGCTCTGGGGTAAGATGCTCAACGTGGAAAAGGCCAGAGAGGACAAGGTCATCGGCAACGATAAGCTCCAGCCCGTCATCACCGCGCTGGGCGCGGGCATCGGCGAGGACTTCAACCTCGACAAGCTCCGCTATCACAAGATCGTCATCATGGCCGATGCCGACGTCGACGGCGCGCATATCCGCACGCTGCTTCTGACCTTCTTCTTCCGCTTCATGCGGCCGCTCATCGAGCAGGGCTATGTCTATTCCGCCGTGCCGCCGCTTTACAAGCTCACGCGCGGCAAGAACACCACCCGCGTCGCCTATTCCGACGAGGAGCGCGACGCCATCTCCGCCGAGCTGCGCGGCGGCAATCCCAATGTCAATATCGGCATCAGCCGTTTCAAGGGTCTGGGCGAGATGAACCCCCACGAGCTGTGGGAAACGACCATGAACCCCGAAACCCGCACGCTGCGCCGCATCTGTCTCGAGGATGCCATCAAGGCCGACGAGACCTTCGCGCTTCTCATGGGCGAAAAGGTCGAGCCGCGCAAGGAATACATCGAGCAGAACGCGCGCTACGTCGCGAATCTGGACTACTAAGGAGGAGAGCGTTTGGCACACCATAAGAAGGATTACAAGCCGGAGGATATTCTCTATCCCCAGCAGAACATCGTCACCTCCGAGCTTGTCCATGAAATGACCACCAGCTACATGGAATACGCGATGTCCGTCATCGTCGGGCGCGCCCTGCCGGACGTGCGCGACGGCCTGAAGCCCGTGCATCGCCGCATCCTGTACGCCATGTATGAAGACGGCCTGACCTCCGACCGGCCGTTCAAAAAGTCCGCCACCTGCGTGGGCGACGTGCTGGGCCGTTATCACCCGCACGGCGACCAGAGCGTCTATGACGCCCTCGTGCGTCTGGCGCAGGACTTTTCCATGCGCTATATGCTCGTCGACGGTCACGGCAACTTCGGCTCCGTGGACGGCGACCCCCCCGCGGCCTACCGTTATACCGAGGCGCGCCTGAGCAAGATCTCCAACGAGATGCTGCGCGATCTGGACAAGGACACCGTGGACTGGGACCCCAACTTCGACGAAAGCCGCAAGGAGCCGCGCGTGCTGCCCAGCCGCTTCCCCAACCTGCTGGTCAACGGCTCGTCCGGCATCGCCGTCGGCATGGCAACGAACATCCCCCCGCACAATCTGCGCGAGGTCATCAATGCCTGTCTGTGTATTCTGGACAATCCCGAAGCGACGCTCGCAGACCTCATGGAGCACATTCAGGGGCCGGACTTCCCCACCCGTGCGCTCATTCTGGGCCGTGCGGGCATCCGCGCCGCCTATGCCACCGGCCGCGGCCGCGTGACCATGCGCGCCCGGACGGATTTCGAGGAATTCGGCCAGAACCGCACCCGCATTATCGTCCATGAAATTCCCTATCAGGTCAATAAGCGGATGCTCATCAAGTCCATGGCCGATCAGGTCAATGACAAGCGCCTCGACGGCATCTCCGACATCCGCGACGAATCCGACCGCACCGGTATGCGCATCGTCATCGAGCTCAAGCGCGAGGCGAATCCGCAGGTCGTTCTGAACCGTCTGTTCGCGCAGACGCAGCTTCAGACTACCTTCGCGGTGAATATGCTGGCGCTCGTCAAGAATCAGAGCCAGCCGAAGGTCCTCACCCTCCGCGAAATTCTGGATGAATATCTTTCCTATCAGGAAGAGATCATCATCCGCCGCACGCGCTACGACCTGCGTAAGGCGCAGGAGCGCGCCCATCTGCTCGAGGGTCTGCTCATCGCGCAGGACAACATCGACGAGGTCATCCGCATCATCCGCACCAGCTATGACAACGCCAAGGAAAATCTGATGCAGCGCTTCGGTCTGGACGACGTGCAGGCGCAGGCTATTCTGGATATGCGCCTGAAGGCTTTGCAGGGCCTCGACCGCGAGAAGCTCCAGAATGAGTACAAGGAGCTGGAGGAGCGCATCGCCTATTTCCAGCGCGTGCTGGGCGACATGGAGCTTGTCAAGGGCATCCTGAAGGACGAGCTGACCGAGATCCGCGACAAATACGGCGACGACCGCCGCACGGAAATTCAGGACGTCGAGGACGAGATCGACATCGAGGACCTCATCGAGGAGGAGGACTGCTGCTACACGCTCTCCAACGCCGGCTACATCAAGCGGATGCCCGTCGATACCTACCGCACCCAGCGGCGCGGCGGCCGCGGCGTTTCCGGTCAGAGCCTCAAGGAAGAGGACTATGTGAAAAACCTCTTCATCGCCTCCACGCATGACTACGTCCTGTTCTTCACGAACCGCGGACGGGTGCATCGCAAGAAGGGCTACCTCATCCCGGAGGCCGGGCGCACCGCGCGCGGCACGAACATCGTCAACATCCTGCCGCTGGAGCCGGACGAGCGCGTCACGGCGATGCTCCTGACCCGCGACTTCCCGGACAACGAATATCTCGCCATGGTCACGAGAAACGGCACGGTCAAGCGTTTGCAGCTCAGCGCGGTCTACACCGCGCGCAAGGCGGGCATCCGCGTGCTCTCTCTGGACGAGGGCGACGAGCTGATCGGCGTGATGCGCACGTCGGGCAGCGATAATCTGCTCATTGCGACCAGAAACGGCATGGCGATCTGCTTTGCCGAAACGGACGTGCGTCCCATGGGCCGCGACGCGGCCGGCGTGCGCGGCATCCGCCTCGGCGCGGACGACTGCGTCATCGGCGCGGCGGTCGCAGAGCCGGGCAAGACCCTGCTCACCGTCACCGAAAACGGCTACGGCAAGCGCACCCCGGTCGAGAGCTACCTGCGCGGCGACGAGGTACAGGGCCGCGGCGGCAAGGGTATGCGCAACTACCGCCTGACGGATAAGACCGGCCCGGTCGCGGGCGCGGTGGTCGTGTCCGACACGGACGACATCATGCTCATCGAGTCCGGCGGCGTCATCCTGCGCACCCCGGCCGGCAGCATCAATATCTACGGCCGCGATACGCAGGGCGTCATCCTGATGCGCGTGGAGGCCGGCAGCCGCCTGATCGCCGTCCAGCGCGTCGAGGGCGATCTGGAGGAAGAATAAGATGAATCCGAACTTTGTAGTAAAGACCACGCTGGACAAAAACGCCCAGTTCGAGGCCTCCCGCGGCGCGGGCAGCAAGTTCGCCCGCATCCTGACCTATGTCCTTCTGGGCATCGCGGTGGTGCTGATCGGCGTGATGATTTATATCTTTCTGAAAAACGGCACAACGAAAAACCTTTTCATCGTGATTATCCTGCTGGCGGGCCTTGCCTACCTCGTCTATAACCAGTTCTTTGCGCCCAAGCGCGCGCTGCAAAAATGGGAGGACGGCATGGTCAAAAACTACGGCGTGAAGGAGATCCACCTGACCACCGAGTTCTACGACCGCATTTTCGTGCAGACCAACGACATCACGCAGGAGCCAATCGAGGAGGGCTTCTCCGGCATCAACGATTTCCGCGAAACGGAGCACCTGTTCCTGCTGCAATGCAGGCACCAGAAGTGGTTTTTCGTCGATAAGGCGGGCTTCACCGTGGGAACGCCGGAGCAGTTCCGCACGTTCTTCACCGAGCGGCTGAAAAAGTAGGAGGCGCGGCATGGCATTTTCCTTTCTCAAGCGCCCGGCTGGCAATAAAAAGCTGGGCATCTATGTGCATATCCCCTTCTGCAAGAGCAAGTGCGAATACTGCGATTTCTATTCCCTCGGCGGCAGCCGCGACCGTCATGTGACCGACGACTATTTGCAGGCGCTGGCCGACCATATCAAGGAATCCGGCCGCCTTGCGCCGGAGTACGTGGTCGATACGGTCTATTTCGGCGGCGGCACGCCCAGTTTCTTCGGCGCGGAGAATCTGGAGAAGATCCTTGACGAGATCCAGCGCCGCTTCCGCCTCGACGCGGACGCGGAGATCACGCTCGAGGCCAACCCCGACAGCGTGACGAACCAGTCGCTCAAAAAGCTCCTGCGCGCGGGCTTCAACCGCATTTCCATCGGCGTCCAGTCCGACGACGACGAGATGCTCAAGAAGCTCGGCCGCCCGCACACCTATGAGCAGGCGCGGCAGGCGGTGCAGCGGGCGCGCGAGGTCGGCTTTGCCAATGTGTCGGTCGATCTGATGTACGGCCTGCCCAACCAGACCCTCACCGGCTGGAAGGAAACGGTCGAAAACGTTCTGACGCTCAAGCCCGACCACCTCTCGGCCTACGCCCTGCGCGTCGAGGAGGGAACGCCCCTGTGGAACTACCGCGACTGCGCCAATCTGCCGGACGATGACCGGCAGGCGGATATGTACCTCGCGGCCTGCCGCATCCTGCGCGACTACGGCTATGAGCACTATGAAATTTCCAATTTCGCCAAGCCGGGCTTTGCCTCGCGGCACAATCTGAAATATTGGAATCTGGACGAGTATCTGGGCTTCGGCCCCTCGGCGGCCTCGGATTTCGGCGGCAAGCGCTTCAGCGCGGTGGCCGATCTGCGCGGCTATATCGACGGCATCCGCCAGCACGGCACCATCCTGCGCGAGTGCGACGCCATTCCCATGCGCGAGCGCGCGGGAGAATATGTGATGCTGCGCCTGCGCACGAGCCTCGGCATCGAGGAAAAGGAGTACGAGACCCGCTTCCTCATGCCCTTCAAACCGCTCGAAACGCTCCTGACCCGCTTTCAGACCCGCGGCTATACCGAGAAGCTGGAGGACGGCCGCTGGGTGCTGACGGAGCAGGGCTGGCTGGTGTCCAATCAGATCATCATCACGCTCAATGAAGCGCAGGAGCGCTCTACCCCGCTGGCAAAGAAGCGGTGACGGTGCACACTTGCGATGATGATGTAGGGAACAGTCCTGACTGTTCCGCGTGCAGGCACCGGCGATAATGTTTCCCCTCTTTTCCCTCAACACCCAACGACAAAAAATTTCCCCTTTCCACCGCTTTTTGCAGGGCTTGCAATGTGCGAAGCCCTGTGATATAATCAGCAGCGTTAAAAAATAAAGAATGTACGAATTTCAAAACGGAGGTAACATTCTATGGCAAACCAGAAACCCCTGGTCGGCGCGGCCATCATCGGCCAGTCCGGCGGCCCTTCCGCAGTTATCAACGCCAGCGCTTATGGCGTCATCAAGACTGCCCTTGAGAGCGAAAGCATCACCACCGTTTACGGCGCGTTCCACGGCATCGTCGGCGTTCTGAACGACCGCCTGATGATCATGGACAAAGAGGACCCCAAGGAGCTGGAAAAGATGCTCTACACCCCGTCCTCTGCCCTCGGTTCCTGCCGCTATAAGATCGCCGATCCCGACGCGGACGACACCGACTACAAGCGCATCCTTGAGATCTTCAAGAAGTACAACGTCCGCTATTTCTTCTACAACGGCGGCAACGACTCCATGGACACCTGCAACAAGATCAACCGCTATATGCAGAAGGTCGGCTACGAGTGCCGCGTGTTCGGCGTGCCCAAGACCATCGACAATGACCTCTTCGGAACCGACCACTGCCCCGGCTTTGCGTCCGCGGCCAAGTACATCGCCACTTCCGTCATGGAAGTTTCCCGCGACTGCCAGGTCTATGACAAGGGCATGATCACCATCATCGAGTGCATGGGTCGTCACGCCGGCTGGCTGACCGCCGCCACCGCACTCGCGGGCGCCAAGGGCGACGGCCCGGACCTCATCTATCTGCCCGAGGTCGATTTCAATATGGAAGACTTCCTCGACGACGTCATCCGTGTCTATAACGGCCGCGGAAGCTGCCTCGTCGCTGTTTCCGAAGGCATCCACTATGCCGACGGCGCTTTCGTTTCCGAGGCAAAGGCTTCCTCCACCGACGGCTTCGGCCATGCCCAGCTCGGCGGTCTGGCGGCGCGTCTGGCGAACATCGTCAAGGCGGCCACCGGCGCAAAGGTCCGCGGCATTGAGCTGTCGCTGCTGCAGCGCTGCGCGGCGCACTGCGCCTCCGGCACGGACATCGAGGAATCCTTCAATTCCGGCAAGCTCGCCGTCGAAGCCGCGCTGCGCGGCGAGAGCGGCAAGATGGTCGGCTTCCGCTGCGACCGCAAGGACGGCTATGTCTGCCACTATGAGCTGTTCAATCTGGAAGACGTCGCCAATTATGAGAAGAAGGTCCCGCTGGAGTGGATCACGAGCGACAACGCCTACGTGACCGAGGACTTCATCGACTACTGCATGCCGCTGATCGCCGGCGAAACCGGTATGAAGAAGGTCGACGGCCTGCCCGACTTCGTGAAGCTCAAGAGAGTTTTTGCAGAGTAAAAGAAAAAAAGCAACGGCACGGCGGATTTTCCGCCGTGCCTTAGTTTATATTGAAGCACCCAACTGTAATAGATTTCCACCAGATACCGAAAACAAATTTGTACGGTACCCTCGACGATACCAAAGGGAGGACAATTAGAGGATGTTCTTTAGAACGATGCTCTTGGTCATGGTCATCTCGTCAAAGGTGGTCAATACACCTTCAGTGCCAATACCAGAATACTTATATCCGCCAAAGGGCATTTCATAGCTGCGGAACAGGCTGGCACCATTGATAATTGTGCCGCCACACTCCAGAGCATTGCAGACGCGGAGAGCAGCCTTCATGTCCTTGGTGAATACACATCCGCAGAGACCATAAATGGATCCGTTTGCGATTTCAATGGCCTCTTCCTCGGTTTCAAAGGAGATTACGGGGACAACAGGCCCGAAAATTTCCATGTCGGAGGCAACATCTGCGGTCTTAGGTACATTAGCGATAACAGTAGGAGAAACAAAGGCGCCGTTCCGGGTGCCGCCAAGAACGACTTTACCGCCCTGGTCAACAGTGCGCTGAATCTGCTCCATAACGCCGATAGCTGCTTTTTCACTGATCAGGCACCCAAGCTGGGTGTCCTCATCGGAGGGGAGGCCCATCTTCAACTGACTCAGGCGTTCAACAGAACGTTTAGTAAATTCATCAGCCAGACTCTTGTGGACGATAAAGCGCTTGGAGGCGCAACATACCTGACCAGCGTTGAGCATACGGCCGGCCACCATCTCATCGATGACAAGATCCATATCGGCATCTTCCAGAACAATAAAGGCATCATTACCTCCCAATTCCAGAGCGACATGGGTCAGATGTTCTGCGGCATTGCGGGCGGTTTCAATGCCAACTTCGGTAGAACCGGTGAGCGAGATGGCTCGCACTCTTGGATCAGAACAAAGCCAAGCACCCACGCTGGAGCCGCGGCCGGTGACAATTTCAATAGCACCATCGGGAACACCAGCCTGAACCAGCAGCTCAGTCAGACGGCACAGGGTCAATGGATTGTCGGTTGAGGGCTTAAGGATAGCGGCATTACCGGCCAGAAGGGCAGGGGGAACCTTCTGATTAAACAGGTCAACGGGGAAGTTAAACGGAATAACGCAAGCAATGACGCCGATAGGTTCACGCTTGGTGAACAGAATGTTCTTTGCCTGCCCGGGCTCGGTGCCGGCGGGGACAACCTCTCCATACATATGCTTGGCCTTTTCACAGAAGGAGCGGAATGCCGTCGGAACACCACTTAATTCGCCGCGTGCCTCGTTGATGGGTTTACCGGTCTCGGCACAGAGAAGCTGTGCAAGAGCTTCCTTCTGATTCTCAACCAAATCTAAGAAACGATAAAGAATATCGACTCTGTCAGAGACGGGAACCTGAGCCCAGACTTTCTGTCCTTCTACGGCCTTAGCAACAGCAAGCTCCACGTCCTCCTTAGTTGCCGAAGGAACAGAATCAACCAATTCGCCGGTGGCGGGGTTGATGACATCAATAGTCTGCTTGTCAGAAGCGTCAACCAGTTTGCCGTTGATAACCATTTTCATAACCATGGCCTCCTAGTTAAAGATAGAAATGAAACAAATATTCGGGGGGACAGTTTGATGACGGATTACTTTTTCAGACGTTCAACGACCATGTCGGCCAGACGTTCGAGCTGATCGTCAGACAGGCGGACGGCGGGATCGGGAAGCTGAGTGAAGGGAATAGCAGGCTCACCGTTATCTGTGGTTTCAGGAGCGGAGACTTGAGCTTCGGGAGCCAAGGGAACATGATGGAAGCTCATCAGCTCTTCATATTGAGCGCGGCTGAGGGGACGAACACGACCTAGGGTATATTTTGTCATGACGGCCAGCTTGCAGGAAGATTCTGCTTCTTCCAAACGGAACCAAGCTTCCATGGGGGTGGTGCCCCAGGCGAGCGGACCATGGTTGCCTAGATTGACGATGTTGTACTTATTGACATATGTCTTCTTTTTTGCTCTTTTCAATTTGCGCAATTTGTTATACATTATCTCTCCGGCTCCAGCAGCTCGATGATCTGCTTGCACAGGATCACCGCGACGGGCAGCAGGATCATCCCCAGAATCCCGTACAGCCGGAACCCGGCGTACAGGCACACCAGCGTCAGAAGCGGACTCAGGCCGATCTGCCTGCCAAGAAACCGCGGCTCCAGAAACGTCCGCGTCAGCGACGCCGCGCCGTAGACCGCGAGCAAGCCCAGCCCCGTGAAGGTGTCGCCGCGCAGCAGCGTCAGCGCGCCCCACGGCACCATGATCGTCCCCACGCCGAACACCGGCAGCGCGTCCACCACCGCGATGAGCGCGGCCAGCAGCAATGCGTAATCCCGCCGCAGAATGAGCAGCCCCGCCGCGACGATGAGAAAGGTCACGCCCATCAGCCGTACCTGCGCCTTGACATAGCCGCCGAGGGCGGATTTCAGCCGCGCCCAGAGCGCCGCCAGATGGCTGCGCCGCGCCTCCGGCAGCAGACGCACCAGCCCCGCGCACAGCCGCGGCAGCTCCGTCGAGATCAGATAGGCCGACAGCAGCGCCGTCAGCAGAAACAGCGCGATCTCCGGCACGGAGGTCAGCGTCCCCGTGACAAAGCGCAGCAGCCAGCCGGACACGGAATCGGCCAGTCCCGAGCTTCCGGCGAAAAAGCCCTCCAGCCACTGTCCCGCAGCCTCTGCCATGCCGTCGGGCAGGCGCGCGGCGAGGATCAGCAGCCGCCGCTTCAGCCGCGCCAAGGGCGCGGACAGCGAGGCGAGATACCCCGGCAGCCGCGAGGCAAGCTCGGTCAGCCCCGTGCAGACCGACTGCCCCAGCAGCCACAGAAGTCCCGCCAGCACCGCAAGCACGCCCGTGACGCACAAAAAGGAAGCCAGCCACCGCGGGCAGCCGCGCCCGGCCAGCCGCTTTACCGCCGGCTCCGCCGCCCGGCTGACGAGCCATCCCAGCAGGAAGGGCAGGCCAATGGGCAGCAGATACCTTGCGGTCAGCCAGACCGCCGCGATCAGGCACAGCGCGCAGAGTGCCAGACGCCAGGTTTTTTTCATGCGCGGACCTCCTTTTTGCGGACTTGCATTCTCGGATACAATGTGGTAAGATAAAATGAGTATATGTAGAAAATGGAGGGTCTGCTCATGACGCAACTGCCGAAATATTACATCGTCGAAGCCAAGGCGCTGCCGGAGGTGTTCCTCAAGGTGGCGGAAGCAAAGTGGCTGCTGGAAACCGGCGAGGCAACCACGGTGAACGAGGCCGCAAAGGCGACGGGCATCAGCCGCAGCGCGTTTTATAAGTACCGCGACGCGATCGCGCCCTTTCAGAATCTGATGGCAGGCCGCATTCTGACCTTCCAGTTCATTCTGCGCGACGTGACCGGTCTCCTGTCCTCCATACTCACCATTTTTGCCCAATTCGGCGCAAATATACTTACGATCAATCAGACCATTCCCACCAACGGCTGCGCTTCGGTGACGATCTCCGCCGAGACGACGAATATGACCGACGGCGTGGAGGAAATGGTGCGCGCGCTGGGCGCCATCTCCGGCGTTCTGAAGGCGGAGATCCTGGCAGGATAATTCTATTCAGAAAAGCGGAAAAATTTCTATTGCATTTCCCAGTCTTTGCCTATATACTGATAGGGCACGAACGCAAGTGGGAGGTGTAAACTTGGTCTTTGAAACGATCCGTGAACTTCTGATGGAGCAGCTCGGCTGCGAGGAGGAACGGGTTCGCCCCTCCACCGTGATCCTGGAGGATCTGGAGGCGGAGCCTGAAGATCTGGCAGAGCTGATGCTTTCGCTGGAACAGGAGTTTGACATCAGCTGGTCGGACAACGACCTGCGGACGATCCGCACCGTCGGTGACCTGACGGCCTTTGTGGAAAACCAGTTATAAGGTGATAAATAATAAGGATCCCCGGTCGGTTTTCATTCCGACCGGGGATCCTTATTTGCTTTATGTCAGGGAAACCTTTGGGTGAACGCGGTTTTCTCCGACCGTCACCTCCGCGCACTGGACGCCGTTTTCGGAGAGCACATAAGTACCATAGGGCACGCCGTAGAAGGTGCACTGCGCCTCCCGCTGCCCGGCGGACTGCTGCCGCAAGACTGCACGGTCGTAGTAGCCGCCGCCCATGAGCGTGTAGTCGATCCAGCCGTCCGACACGGCCGTGTCCTCCGGCGCAAGCGCCCGCACGACCGTCACCGTCCCGACCTGCGTGCGCGTCAGATGGAGCTGCTCCCCGTCCGTCCAGCCGCAGCCGTCGCCCGTCGTAACGGAGGCGTTCTCATGGAGCGTGAATTCCACCCGCCCCAGCTCGGATACTGCCGTATAGGTCCCCGGCTGCAAGGGCGCCGTCACCACCATGCCCTCTGCGTCCGGGGTGAGCGTTTGCAGGCTTGTCCCGTTTCTGTGCAGGATCTCCACCCGGCGGATGCCCGGGTCGGCGATGATCAGCAGCTTCACCAGCACCAGCTCCGGCGAGGACTGCGGCGCCTGCGCTGCCTGCTCCTGCACGGGCGGCGTGTCGTTTTCGGCAAAGGCCGCGCTGATCAGCCCCACGCCGGAGGCCAGCGCGACCGTCAGCAACAGAAATGCGCAGGCGATGCGAATTGCCGATTTATGCATTAGAATTTCCCCCTTTCCGGCTTCCAGTATACGGGCGGCCGGACGAAGAAATCGGTCGAGAAAATTCAGGTATAAAGAAAAATTTTCCTGTCCATACTCATGCTCGGAGGTGCTATTATGCAAAACGACAAGAAATCCAACGGTTTCATGCGCTTTCTGCGCGACAAGGGGTACTATATCGTGCTTCTGCTGTGTGCGGTAGCGGTGGGCGTTTCGGGCTATCTTCTGCTGAGCGGCCGCAGCAGCGAGCCGGCGGAGCAGGGGCTTTCCGCCAGCGAGAGCAGTTCCGCGCAGCTTCAGCGGGAGAGTCTGCCCCGGACGGCGCACGTTGCCGCAACGGACGGCAGCACACCCAGTGAGCAGCCGTCCGAAAGTGTCACAAAAAGCAAGCTCAAGACGAGCGCGCCCGTGCAGGGCGAGCAGATCGCGCCCTTTGCGGCGGAATCTCTGGCCTACAATGCCACCACCCGCGACTGGCGCACGCACGAGGGCATTGACCTGAGCGCGGCGCTGGGCGACACGGTCAAGGCGGCGGCGGACGGCAGTGTCTACACCGTCTATGACGACGAGAGCCTCGGCACGACCGTCGTCCTGCGGCACGACGGCGGCTACACCACGCATTATTCCAATCTCGCGGAGGACGTGGCCGTCAAGGTAGGCGACACGGTCAAGGCCGGCGACGCGCTGGGCAAGGTCGGTCAGACGGCCAATATTGAAACGGCGGCCGAGCCGCACCTGCATTTCGCGGTCTACCGGAATAATGTCCCGCTGGACCCGGCGGAATTTCTGAAGGCATCCTGACAGCGCGCCGGCGCCAATAAAACGGTACAAAAACATCAGCCCGCACCTTCTGAGGTGCGGGCTGATGCCGTCTGTCCGGGATGCTTGGAAAGCCTACGGAAGCTTTACTGCCGCGTGAACACGATGGGCAGGAGACTCTTTACCATATCCTCGTCCAGGCCGCTGAAGGAGCTGTCAATGGCGGTAAAGGTGAGCGTGTCGCCGTCGAGCGTGTAGAGGTCGTACTCTTCTTCGTCAAAGGAGTCATGATCCTCCTCCACGGTGTAGAGTTTGCCCTTCACCGCGTGGTACTTGCCCTCGGTGGTGCCGGCGGTCAGCGTGGAGGCGAGATCCTGCGCGTCGAACTGCTGCTGCAGATATTCCTCCGGCGTACAGTTGTAGCGCTCTTCAAAGGCGGAATCAAAGGTGCTGCGGTCAAGGCCGCTGGCCTCTGCGGTTTTGTACATCTGTTCTGTCACGGCGGGGATCAGCTCCTCCATATAGGCCGAAACCGAAGCCATGGTCGCCGCGGCATCTGCGCGGACGGTGTAATGCTGCTCCGCGTCAAATTCCAGCACGAGCGTGATAACACAGCGGCTTTCCAACGCGAGATCCTCCATGCCAAGGCTCGACAACTGCTCGTCGATGATCTGGGTTGCGTCAAGGTCTGCTTTCCATGTGCCGACCAGGGCTTTGCTATCATCCTTGCCGCAGGCGCTCAAGCTTACAAGCAGCGCCAATACCACGAAAACAAGGCTGAACGCTTTGATTTTTTTCATTTTCTGACATCCTTTCTCATTGATTGCCGAGGATATTATATCAGAAAGGTTCTGAAAAATCAAGCCCATTCAGAACCGTTTCGGCCAGATGCTCGCCCTCATAGCGCAGCTTGAGGGAAAAGAAGGGCGTATGCTCCTGCATCAGCCGTAAAAAAATGCGGTCGCCCTCCCACTGCGGCAGCTTCGCAAAGTCCTCCTTCGCCACCCATTCCAGAACGCCCTCGTTGCACTCGCGCAGGCGGCCGGTAAAGCCCGTCGCGTGGAACAGGTGCATATATTCGCCCTCCCAGCGGTCGGAAACAAAGGTCACGATGCCGCAATAGCGGTAGTCGGTCAGCGTCAGGCCGGTCTCCTCGCGCACCTCGCGCAGCACGCAGTCCTCCGGGCTTTCGTTTTCCTCAAACTTGCCGCCGATGCCGATCCATTTGTCATGGTTGAGGTCGTTTTCTTTCTTGACACGGTGCAGCATCAGATAGGCGCCGTCCTGCTCAATATAGCAAAGCGAGGTGTTTTTCATGCCTCGACCCTCTCAAAGACGATCTCGTCATAGCCGGTCTGCGGGTCGTCCTGCGTGCCGAAGCGCCAGCCGTCCAGCACGCCCAGCACCAGCTCGCAGGTGGTGTTGACAATGCAGCCGGTCACGAGGTGGCCGCCCTCGGTCGAAAGGTCCTCCTTCGACAGGGCGATGTGCAGATGGCAGCGGGCGCGGCTGACCGTGCCATTCAGGCTGACGATCTCGCAGGGCTCGCGGATCTCGCGCAGGTTCACGCCGCCCGCGTCGCGCACGCGCGCGGTGGAAACGCAGCCAACGGCGGACAGCACGACGGCGGCCTCCAGATGTTCTTTTTCGGCAAGAGCCTGAATCGCGCCGAGCAGGTCGTCCCCGCGGCGCAGACGAATGCAGAGTGTTTTCATGGATAATTTCCTCCGGAAACAGAAATTGATCAAAAAAACCGCCCTGCAGGCGCGGAATTTCCGCGCCTGTGGGACGGCAGTTTTTTTATTTTTCCAATCTTGCGCACGGCGCGGGACGGGTGACGATGCGGATGGCGTCGTGCAGATTTTCCGCCCGGCAGTGCGCGCGGCCCGGTTCACGCTCGCCGTCGAGCGTCCAGTCCATGTCCTCCGGCGCTTCGATTTCAACGGATCGCGCGGAGGTGAAGGTCAGCATGGGCGTGTGGTAGTCCTGCGTGGTCAGCGCGAGCACGCAGTCGTTCAGCTCCAGCAGATTCTCCGGCTTGCGCACGAGCAGCAGCTCAAACACGCCGTCGTTCATGTCCACCAGATCCTCCGAGAGCGTCAGAATTCCGGCGACCGACGTGGAATTGCTGATCGCACCGAAGATATATTCGTCTTCAAGCACCGTGCCGTCGTCCAGCGTGAAGCGCAGGCGGCGGCTGCGGATATAAGCCAGCTCCTTGATTCCGCTGAGAATGTAAGCCAAATGACCCAGGGCGTTCTTGACGTTCTGCGAGGTGGCATAGGATGCGCGCGTGAACGCGCCGAAGGAGGCGACATAGGAAAAATACCGGTCGTTGAAACGGCCGACGTCCAGCCTGCGCGGTGTGCCCTCGACGATGTCGCGGGCGGCCTCGACCAGATTCTTGGAAAGGTGCAGACTGGAGGCAAAGTCGTTGGTGCTTCCGGCGGGCAGATAGCCAATGGGGGTATCGTGGCCGCCTGCGAGCAGGCCGGAAATGGTTTCGTTGAAGGTGCCGTCGCCGCCGGCGCAGACTACAAGGTCAAATTCCGGCGCGCGCTGCGCCACGACATTGGTTGCGTCGCCGCGGGCAGCGGTGATGTAGACCGTGACGTCGTAGCCGCCGCGGTTAAAGACGTTGACCACGTCCGCAAGGGCGTGGCTTGCCTTCTTCTTGCCGGAGCAGGGGTTCAGGATCAGAAGCAGTTTTTTCATGGAGGACCTCACAGCGCTAGCGCAAGGATCAGCACGGCGGCGATCAGAACCCCGGCGATCAGCATCAGGAAGATTTCCTTGGTCTGCGGCTTACGGATTTTGAAGGGCAGAACGAAGCACAGCCCCGTCACGACGGCCACGGCGCACAGCAGCCAGCCGCGCCACGTTCCGGCGAACATATCTTTATAAGGAAGGATCTCGCCGTAGACGCGGTGGCAGTAGACGACCATCACGCAGTGGAACAGCGGGAAGATCAGTGCCGAAGCGGTAATGGGCAGCCCCGCGTAGGTCTTGCGGCAGGCGTCGGTCTCCTTCTGGCGCAGCTCTTCGGTAACATTAAAATAGGCCAGACGGATGAGACCCGCCAGAACATACAGTGCCGCAATGACCCAGGCGTACCAGCTTTTGGCGCAAAGGTTCAGCAGGATGACCGCCGGCAGCACACCGAAGGCAACGACGTCGGACAGGGAGTCGATCTGGATGCCGAAGGACTTTTCGTCCTCGGAGCGGTTTTTCTTGGTGCGGGCGACCTTGCCGTCGAACATATCGCAGAAGCCGCAGAGCAGAAGGCAGATTGTGGCGATGATGGGGTGGCCTGTTATAGAAAAGCCCATGCCGCAGATGGCCGATACCAGGCTCAGGTAGGTCAGCACGACCGTGTAATCATAAAAACCAATCATTTTTTATCTCCTCGCAAAAGATTGCGCCAGTGTCAAAAGATTATGTTCCCTTATTATCCACTATTTCGGCTTTTTTGTCAAGGGCAGTCGTCCCCGCCTGACGCATTACGAAATGAAAGCGGGGCAAAATTCAGACAAACGCCTCATTTTGCCTGAATTTTGGGTACCTTCCCGTCCCTGCCTGATTTTTCGGCAGGGCAGAGACATTGTCCGTTTTCAAATTCCGCCGCCGGGGGTATACTTGGGACAGAAATCAAGAGGAGGCGTTCGGTATGCGTTCCGTAACACCAATGAAAACGGCGAAAATCGGCTACATTGTCCTGTCCGCCGTGCTGTGCGTTCTGGGTCTGGTCCTGATCCTGTTCCCGGAGTTTTCCGCATCCATGCTGGGTGTGGCCTGCGGGATCGTCCTGATCCTGTTCGGCATCGTCAAGCTGGTCGGCTACTTCTCCAGAGATCTCTACCGGCTGGCCTTTCAGTATGACCTCGCCTGCGGGTGCCTGTTGATCCTGCTCGGCGCGGTGATGCTCCTGCGGCCGGACAGCCTGCTGAATTTCATCTGTGTTGCGCTGGGCATCTACATCCTGACCGACGGCCTGTTCAAGATCCAGATCGCCGTGGATGCCAGACGCTTCGGGCTGCGCCGCTGGTGGCTGATCCTGACGGAGGCGATCCTCGCCGCGATCCTCGGTCTGGTGCTGATCTTCCGGCTGACGGATTCCGCCAGAGTGCTGACCGTCCTCCTCGGCATTACCATGCTGGCCGAAGGAATTCTGAATCTCAGCACCGTTATCACGGCGGTGAAGATCGTCAAGAACCAGAAGCCGGACGTCATCGACGCAGAATTCTATGAAAGTGAGGAATGACAGAATATGCGATTCTCCAAAGCGGTCGTCAAGTGCCGCGTCCCGATCCTGATCATCACGCTGCTGCTGATGATCCCCGCCGTGCTTGGCATGGTGGGCACGCGGATCAACTATGATATGCTCGACTACCTGCCGTCGGACATGGATACCGTCGTCGGGCAGGACCTCCTGAAAGAGGACTTCGGCAAGGGCGCTTTCTCCTTCATCATTCTGGAGGATATGCCCGCGAAGGACGTGGTAGCACTCAAGGAGAAGATCGAGAAGGTCAACCACGTCGAAACCGTTCTCTGGTATGACGATCTTGCGGACATCTCGGTTCCCATGGAGCTGCTTCCCGAAAAGGTCTGGAAGGAATTCAACACCGACCACTCCACCATGATGGCCGTGTTCTTCGACTCCGCGACCTCCGAGGACGTGACGATGGACGCCATCCGCTCCATCCGCTCCATCGCCGGGAGGCAGTGCTTCGTATCCGGTATGTCCGCGCTGGTCACCGACCTGAAGGACCTGTGCGAAAAGGAAGAACCGATCTACGTCGGCCTCGCCGTTCTCTGCGCCTGCGCCGCGATGATGCTCTTCCTCGACGGCTGGCTGGTTCCCTTCGTGTTCCTCGCCAGCATCGGCATGATGATCGTCCTGAACCTCGGCACGAACTACTTCTTCGGAGAAATTTCCTACATAACCAAGGCGCTGTCAGCAGTTTTGCAGTTGGCCGTCACGATGGACTATTCCATCTTCCTCTGGCACAGCTACAATGAGCAGCGCACGAAATACGCCGACAACAAGGAAGCCATGGCCGTCGCCATCCACGAGACGCTGACGAGTGTGGTCGGCTCCTCCGTGACGACCATCGCGGGCTTCGCGGCGCTGTGCTTCATGTCCTTCACACTGGGCAGGGACTTGGGCATCGTTATGGCCAAGGGCGTCCTGCTGGGCGTTATCGGCTGCGTCACGGTGCTGCCGGCCCTGATCCTCGTGCTCGACAAGCCCTTGCAGAAAACCAAGCACCGCTCCATCCTGCCGAAGATGAACGGCCTTGCCCGCGGCGTGACGAAGGTGTTCCCGGTTTTCCTGATCATCTTCGCGCTGCTGGTGTACCCGGCCTACTACGGCTATGACAAGACCAACGACGAGGTCTACTACGACATGGGTCAGTGCCTCCCGGAGGACATTGAATATGTCATTGCAAACTCCAAGCTCTCCGAGGAATTCGACATCGCTTCGACGCACATGGTGCTCGTCAATGCCGACCTGCCCGCCAAGGACGTGCGGAACATGATAGACGAGATGGACGAGGTCGAGGGCGTCAAATATGTCCTCGGACTGGAATCCGTCCTCGGCTCCCGCGTGCCGGAGGAGATCCTGCCGGAGCGGCTGGTCAGCACCCTCAAGAGCGAAAACTGGGAGCTGCTGCTCATCAACTCGGAATATAAGGTCGCAAGCGACAAGGTCAACGAGCAGATCGACAGCCTGAACGCCATCCTCAAAAAGTATGACGAAAACGGTATGCTCATCGGCGAAGCGCCCTGCATGAAGGACATGATCGAAACGACCGACCATGACTTCCAGGTCGTCAACACCGTTTCCATCCTCGCGATCTTCGTCATCATCCTGATCGTCGAGAAGAGCATTTCCCTGCCCTTCCTGCTGATCGCGGTCATCGAGCTGGCCATCTTCATCAACCTCGGCCTGCCGCATTACCTCGGCCAGTCGCTGCCGTTCATCGCTCCGATCTGCATTTCCACCATCCAGCTCGGCGCGACGGTCGACTACGCCATCTTAATGACCACCCGTTATAAATCCGAGCGCGCGCTCGGCCGCAGCAAGCGCGATTCCGTCACCACGGCGTTGGCCACGTCCATCCCGTCGATCATCGTCAGCGGCATGGGTCTGTTCGCAGCGACCTTCGGTGTCGCGATCTACTCCGACATCGACATCATCAGCTCCATGTGTATGCTGATGGCGCGCGGCGCAATTATCAGTATGCTTTGTGTTATCTTCATCCTGCCGGCGCTTCTGATGCTGTGCGATCCGCTCATCCGCGTCACTACGCTGGGCATGAAATCCAAAAATAAGGTTACGGAGGGAAAGTGAACCATGAAAAAAACGTTCTTAAAGCCGCTGGCGCTGGGTCTGTGCGCCGCGGTGTGTGTCACGAGCGTCGGCGCGACGGTGTATGCCCGCGGTGCGATGCAGAAAAAGCAGGAACCGCTCAGCGCTCCGGCGCAGACAACGTCCGCTTCTGCGGCAGAAGAGACCGAAGCGCCGCAGAAGGATGAAACGGTTTACGTTCTGGCCGGTGCCGACGGCTCCGTTCAGAAGATCATCGTCAGCGACTGGATCAAAAATACCCTCGGCAGCAGCACGCTGACGGACAGCTCCGAGCTGGAGAATGTGGAGAACGTCAAGGGTGACGAGGGCTACACCATGGACGCCTCCAACGCCCGCGTCTGGGATGCGGCCGGAAACGACATCTACTATCAGGGCAACATCGAAAAGGAGTTGCCCGTGACGCTCAAGGTCAGCTACACGCTCGACGGCAAGACCGTCACGCCGGAGGAGCTGGCGGGCAAGAGCGGCAAGGTCGTCATCCGCTATGACTACCAGAACAACCAGTATGAAACCGTGACCGTGAACGGCAGGCAGGAAAAGATCTACGTCCCCTTCGCCATGCTGACCGGTATGCTGCTCGACACGGACACCTTCTCCAATGTGGAGGTCTCCAACGGCAAGCTCATCAATGACGGCAGCCGCTACATCGTCGCCGGCTTCGCCCTGCCCGGGATGCAGGAGAGCCTCGGCATCGACCGCGACACGCTGGAGCTTCCGAATCACATCGAGATCACGGCGGATGTGAAGAACTTCTCCATGATGAATACCGTCACCATTGCGACAAACGAGGTGTTCAACGAACTCGACTCCGCGAAGCTGAACTCCGCGGACGATCTCAAGGCCTCCCTCGGCGACCTGACGAGCGGGATGCAGCAGCTGCTCGACGGCTCGTCCGCCCTGTATGACGGCCTGTGCACGCTGCTGGAAAGCTCCCAGACGCTGGTTTCCGGCATCAACCGCCTTGCAGCGGGCGCGCAGCAGCTCTCCGGCGGCTTGAACGAGCTGGACAGCCATTCCGCCGAGCTGAATGCCGGCTCCGCGCAGGTGTTTCAGTCGCTGCTGTCCATGGCGGACGGGAAGCTGGCCGAGGCCGGCCTGACCGTCCCGCAGCTCACGATCGACAACTATCCCGACGTCCTCAACGGCGTCCTCGCACAGCTCGATGAAACGAATGTCTACCAGACGGCTTACCAGACGGCGCTTGCTACCGTCACGGCGTCGGTCGACGCCAAGATGGATGAGATCACTGCGGGTGTGACGCAGGCCGTGCAGGCAGGCGTCAAGGAAGAGGTCCTTGCGGCCTATCGCGAGCAGGTCGTCGCGGGCTACCGCAAGCAGGCGCTTGCGCAGGTCCTGCAGGCCATGGGCATTACCGAGGATATTTATAACGGCAGCGAAGAGATCAAGGCACAGGTCGATGCCAAGGTCGACGCGCTGGTCGCGCAGGCCGAAACCGACGGCACCATCGACGCACTGGTGACCAAGGCCGAAAAGGACGGCACCATTGATGCGCTGGTCGCCCAGCAGATGCAGACCGAAAAGGTCAAGGCGCTCATCGCGCAGAATGTGGAGAAGACCCGTCAGGAAAAGATCGACGAAACCATGAATTCCGCCGAGGTACAGGCGAAGATCACGGCGGCGCTGGAGCAGGCGAAGTCCGGTGCGGCGAGCATCAGCGCCCTGAAGGGTCAGCTCGACAGCTACCACACCTTCTACACCGGCCTGCGCGATTACACCGCGGGCGTGGCCTCCGCAGCCAGCGGCGCGCAGGAGCTCTACAGCGGCATCCTGACCATGAAGAATGGCGCGCCCGCGCTGGTCAGCGGCGTGACGCAGCTCCGCGACGGTGCGATGCAGCTGTCCGACGGCTTGAAGGAATTCAACGAAAAGGGCGTGCAGAAGCTGGTCGATCTGGTCGATAACGATCTCGACGGCCTGCTCGAACGCGTGAAGGCGATCGCGGACGTGTCGAAGAACTACCGCAGCTTCGCAGGCATCTCCGAGGACATGGACGGTCAGGTGAAGTTCATCTACCGCACCGATGCCATCGGCGACTGAGCAGGCGGAAGCAGCGTCCCGCGCAGGCGATTGACAGCCCTTTTGCGGAAAGATCGTGCTTCTTTGCGCCGAAAATCGACGCCATCTCTATATGAAAATTGACCCCCTTTCTTAACGAAAACCGACGGCGCGGGAATTTTCCCGCCCGCCGGCTTTTGTTATTCTGCCAACACCCGTGGAGCTGCGTCGCGCCCCTTGCGGGCAGGCCGCTCCGCCCTGCACAAGCAACACCCCCGCCGGTTCCGTTCCCGGCGGGGGTGTCGTCTTCTCCGTATCAGACTGAAATCGGAGGAAAACAGGTATTTATCAGATGCCCATTTCCCGCTTGACCTCGCCGAAGGCCTTCACGGCGAAGTCCAGATCCTCCTTCGTGTGGCCTGCGGAGATCTGCGTGCGGATGCGGTCGCGGCCCTTCGGCACGACCGGATAACAGAAGCCCACGACATACACGCCCTTGTCGAGCATCCGGCGGGAGAACTCCTGCGCCACGCGGGGGTCATACAGCATGACCGGCACAATGGGATGCTCACCGGGCAGCAGGTCAAAGCCCAGCTTCTCCATCTCCGCGCGGAAATAGCGCGCGTTTTCGTGCACGCGGTCGCGCAGCTCGGTGGAGGCCTCCAGAAGATCGAGCGTTTTCAGCGTCGCGGCGCAGATGGCCGGGGCGACGGTGTTGGAGAACAGATACGGCCGCGAGCGCTGCCGCAGCAGCTCGACGATCTCCCGCCGCGCGGCGGTGTAGCCGCCGGACGCGCCGCCCAGCGCCTTTCCGAAGGTGCCGGTCAGGATGTCGACGCGGCCTTCCACGCCGCAGAATTCCGGCGTGCCCTTGCCGTGCGCGCCCATAAAGCCCACGGCGTGGCTGTCGTCCACCATGGTCAGCGCGTCAAATTCGTCTGCAAGGTCGCAGATGGCGCGCAGATTTGCGATATAGCCGTCCATGGAGAATACGCCGTCCGTGGCGATCATAATCTTTTTGCAGCCGGAGGCGCGGGCGTCTTCAAGCTGGCGGCGCAGATCGCCCATGTCGTTGTTTTTGTAGCGGTAGCGCTTTGCCTTGCACAGGCGCACGCCGTCGATGATGGATGCGTGGTTCAGTTCGTCGGAGATAATCGCGTCCTCCGGGCCGAGCAGCGTTTCAAACAGACCGCCGTTGGCGTCGAAGCAGGAGGAGTAGAGGATCGCGTCGTCCGTGCCGAGGAAGCGCGCGATGCGCCCTTCCAGTTCCTTGTGGATCGCCTGCGTGCCGCAGATGAAGCGCACGGAGGACAGGCCGAAGCCCCAGCGGTCGTAGCTTTCCTTCGCGGCGGCGATCAGCGCCGGGTGGTCGGACAGGCCGAGGTAGTTGTTCGCGCAGAGGTTCACGACCATGGGCTTTTCCGTCGTGGCGATGCGCGACTGCTGCGGGGTGGTGATGATGCGTTCGCTGCGCCATGTGCCGGCAGCGCGGATGGCGTCCAGCTCCTTCCGGAACTCATTCAGTGCGGTTTTCACGAAATTCTCCCCTTTCTTATTTCGTCCAGTCGAGCACGACCTTGCCGGAGTTTCCGCTCAGCATGGCGTCGAAGCCCTTCTGGAAGTCGGTGTAGTGGAAGCGGTGGGTGATGACGGGCGTGAGATCAAGCCCGCCCTGCACCATGTAGGACATCTGGTGCCAGTTATCCATCTTGCGGCCGTAGATGCCCTGAAGCGTCAGCCCCTTGGTGATGATCTGGTTCATGTCCACGGAGATCGGGCCGTCGCCCAGACCGAGCAGGGAGATCTTGCCGCCGTTGCGCATGACGGAGACCATCTGGTGGAAGGCCGCGCCGCTGCCGGACATTTCAAGGCCCACGTCGAAGCCCTCCGTCAGGCCCTGCTTGCGCATGATCTCGTGGATGTCCTCGTTTTTGATGTTCACGGCGGCATCCGCGCCCATTTTCCGCGCGAGGTCAAGGCGGTATTCGTTCATGTCCGTGATGACCACGCGGCGCGCGCCGGCGTATTTGCAGATGCCCGCGGCGATGATGCCGATGGGCCCTGCGCCGGAGATCAGCACGTCCTCGCCCACGAGGGGAAACATCAGGGCGGTGTGCGTGGCGTTGCCGACGGCATCGAAGAAGGCCACGACGTCCTCCGGCAGGGTCTCGTCAATCAGGATGACGTTGCGCGAGGGGATGCAGACGTATTCGGCAAAGGCGCCGTCGCGGTCCACGCCTACGCCCACGTGATCCTTGCACCACTGGATGTTGCCGGAGTGGCAGTTGCGGCAGCGGCCGCAGGTGATGTGGCCCTCGCCGCTGACGCGCTGGCCGATGGCAAGGTCCTCCACGCCCGCGCCCAGCGCGGCGATCTCTCCGACATACTCGTGACCGATGACCTGCGGCGGCCGGACGTGCTGCTGCGACCACGGATTCCATTTATAAATATGTACGTCCGTGCCGCAGATGGCGGTCTTGTGTACCTTGATGAGCACTTCGCCCGGCCCCGGCACGGGGACGGGGACGCGCCGCAGTTCCAGACCCTCGGCGGGAGCCGGTTTGACGATGGCGTCCATCCATTCCTGCATGGTGAATCCTCCCTGAATACGCACAAATGTGCGCGATATAAAGACGAAAAACACGGATTAGTCTATGTCACAAAGACAGTATACCCTTTTTGCACAAAAATGTCAATGCTCAGCGCGCGGGAAAGTCCACCCGCCGCGGGAAAATTTCAGCGGTTATTGCCAAAACGGGAAGAATAATCGGAAAGCGACAAATTTTATTGACAGAATTTGAAAGACCTGCTATACTCACTTTGAACAACTTACAAATATTGGGAGTCTTTACAAAACTTTGCGTCTAACTACAAGACATATGCTGGAAGAATATTCACGAATTGCAGGAGGATAACCGAATGAAGATCAGGCTGGCCATTGTGGAGAAGGACGCAAACTATCTCAGCCATATCGTATCGGCGTTTAACATGAAGTATGCTGATCAGATCGAAACCTATTCCTTCACGAACCTGGAAACGGCGCTGCAAATACTGGACGAAGCGCGCATCGACGTGCTCGTCGCAAGCGACCGCTTTGAGATCGACACCACCGCGCTGCCGCGCCGCTGCAGCTTTGCCTATCTGGTCGAGTCGCCGGACATTGAGTCGCTGCGCGGTCAGAAGGTCATCTGCAAATTCCAGCGTGTCGACCTGATTTACAAGCAGGTGCTCAATATTTATTCAGAAAATGCGGAAAGCATTTCCGGCGTGAAATTCGGCGGCGACGGCTGCAAGATCGTGGTGTTTTCCTCCCCCTGCGGCGGCGTGGGCACATCCACGATGGCGGCCGCCTGTGCGATGAGCTTCGCCGCCAAGCACCTGAAGACCCTCTACCTCAATCTTGAGCGCTTCGGTGCGGCGGACGTGTTTTTCTCCGGCGAGGGACAGTTCGACCTCAGCGATGTGATCTACGCCGTCAAGACCCGGCGCGCCACCCTCCCCCTGAAGCTGGAAAGCTGCGTCCGGCAGGATGCCTCGGGCGTGTGCTTCTATTCCCGGCCCAAGCTGGCGCTCGACCGCATGGAGCTGACGAGCGAGGACTTAAACCAGCTCGTTTCCGAGCTGAAGACGCTGGGCGATTACGACTACATCATCGTGGACATGGACTTCACCATGGACAAGGCGCAGCTTGATTTCTTCCGCCGCGCTGCCGCGGTGGTGCTGGTGAGCGACGGTTCCGTCAATGCCAACGACAAGCTGTTCTCTGCTTACCGCGCGCTCTCCGCGCTGGAGCAGGGAGCGGATCTGCCGCTGACGAGCCGGGTCCTGCTTGCCTACAACAAGTTCAGCAGCAAGACCGGCCGTATTCTGCAAGGCGTGGAGCTGAAGAATATCGGCGGCGCGCAGCGCTTTGAAAACGCCACACCGCAGCAGCTATTGCAGCAGCTTGCCGCCATGGGCATCTTCGATAAGATTCTTGCCTGACCGGCAGAGAGGGGAAAGGCCATATGAGTCCGGATCTGGAACAGCGGCTCGTTTCGGAGCTGAAGCAATATGTAACGGAAAACCTCCCGCTGAGCAAGATCTCCGATGAAGAGCTGGAAGAGCGCATCGAGGACATCGTCGAGCAGCGCCTTGCCGGGCAGTACTGCTCCATCGAGCAGCGCCTTTCCATCGTCCGGCAGATCTACAGCTCCATCCGCGGCTTCGGCCTGCTGGATTCCATCATCAGCGACGACACCATCACCGAGGTCATGATCAACGGTCCGGAGCATATTTTCATCGAGCAGAACGGCCGTCTGTTCAAGCTGGATAAGCAGTTTGAAAGCCAGCGCCGTCTGGAGGACGTCATCCAGAGAATCGTCGGCCTTGCCGGCCGCGAGGTCAATCAGGCCAACCCCATCTGCGATACCCGCCTGCCCGACGGCTCGCGTGTCAACGTGGTGCTGCCGCCCATCGCCCTGTGCGGCCCCGTGCTGACCATCCGTAAGTTCTCCAAGACCCCCATGACCATAGAGAAGCTCATTTCCTACGGCTCCATCACGCAGGAGATCGCCGACAAGCTGGAGCTGCTCGTCCGCGCGAAGTACAATATTTTCATCAGCGGCGGCACCGGCTCCGGCAAGACGACCTTCCTCAATGCCCTGTCGAACTACATCCCCAAGGACGAGCGCGTCATCACGATCGAAGACTCCGCCGAGCTTCAGATCGAGGGCGTCGAGAACCTCGTCAGTCTGGAAACACGAAACGCCAACGCCTCCGGCGCCGGCCAGATCACCATCCGCGACCTGATCAAATCCTCTCTGCGTATGCGCCCGGAGCGCATCATCGTCGGCGAGGTCCGCGGCGGCGAAGCGCTGGATATGCTGCAGGCCATGAACACCGGCCACGACGGTTCGCTCTCTACCGGCCACGCCAACTCCACGCAGGATATGCTCAGCCGTCTGGAAACGATGGTGCTGCAAGGCTCGTCGGGTCTGCCGCTCGAAGCCATCCGCCAGCAGATCGCCTCGGCGCTGGACATCATCATCCACCTCTCCCGTCTGCGCGACAAGTCCAGAAGAACCATGGAGATCACGGAGGTTGTGGGCTACGAAAACGGAAAAATTCTCCTCAATCCCCTGTATGTCTTTGAGGAGGACGAGAACAGCACGCTGGAGAAGGTCTCCGGCTCGCTGAAACGCACGAACAACCCCATGAAGAACGACTTCAAGCTGAGAATATCCGGCTTCAAGGCCGAGATCTGAGGTGCAGAAGATGGCAAAAAAAGAAAAGAAGCCCGTAGAGCCGCAGTATTACCGCTCCGCGACCAACCTGCCTGCCTATAATTATAAGGTATACCACATGAAGCCCCTGGAAAAGGCGCTGTATTTTCTGGCGGCCTTCGTGGTCGGCGCGGCGGTGGGCTACCTCTTCTACGGCGGCATCGGCGTGGACGAGTTCGGCAATCCCACAACGCTGACCTGGATCCTGAACTTCTTCTTCTGCGGGGTGGCGGGCTTTGTCGCAGGACGATGCTTCGTCCCCGTCCGCCGCAAGGCCATCATCGCCAAGCGGCAGCGGATGCTCAAAAATCAGTTCCGCGATATGCTGGAGGCCATCAGCACCTCCATCAGCGCCGGCAACAACGTGACCGACGCCTTCCGCAGCGCCTACGAGGATCTGAAAATCCAGTACGAGGAGGACGCGTTCATCCTCAAGGAGCTGGAGATCATCCTCTCCGGCATGAACAACAACGTCGATCTGGTCGATCTTCTGCAGGATTTCGGCGCGCGCAGCGGCTGCGAGGACATTGCGAGCTTCGCCAACGTCTTTAAGATCTGCTACGAAAAGGGCGGCAACATCAAGGAAACCATCCGCACCACCCATGACATCCTGAGCGACAAGATGGAGATCACGGAGGACATCGAAACGATCGTGACCTCCAACAAAACGGAGCAGAAGATCATGGTCGCCATGCCCATCGCGCTCATCGGCGTCATTAAGATGATGAGCCCGGAGTTCGCTGCAAACTACACCACGCTGAGCGGCGTGATCTCCACAACGGTCGCGGTGATCCTCTTTGTGGCGGCCTACTACATCGGCAAGATCGTCCTGGACATCAAGATTTAAGGGGGGAGAAACGTGCTGGAGATAAAGGATTATATCGTTTTTGGCATAGGCGCTGTTCTCCTCGGCATCTGGCTGGTGCTGTTTTTCACCGGCCTGAAGTACGCCTCCCTGTTCGACGCGCTGACGGAAAAGGAATTCCCCCTGAAAGAAATCTACTTTGTCGGCTACGCGGCGCTGGAGCTGGTCCACTACAGCTATAAGAGCAAGCACGACCGAAAGCTGCGCAAGGAGCTGAGCGTGCTGTTCGGAGAAAAATACGCGGAGTATTATCTGCGTGTCATACACGCGCAGGAGATCACCATGTCCCTGACGCTGGCGATTCTCGGCTTTGCGCTTTACGGCGTGGCGGATGATATTGCGGTGCTGGTTGTGCTGCTGATCTTTGCCGGCCTTGCCTACTACTATTTCGGCACGCTGACCGAGAAGCGGATCCTGAAGCGCTCGGAGGAAATGCTGCGGGACTTCTCCAATGTCGTTTCCAAGCTTGCCCTTCTGACGAACGCCGGCATGATCCTGCGCGAGGCCTGGACGGAGATTGCTTTCTCCGGCGAGACGACGATCTACAGAGAAATGCAGACCTCTGTGGAAGAAATGAACAACGGCATTTCCGAGATCGACGCGATCTTCCGCTTCGGCAAGCGCTGCATCATCCCGGAGATCAAGAAGTTCTCCTCCACGATCGTGCAGGGTCTGGTCAAGGGCAACAACGAGCTGGCCATGATGCTCCAGGCGCAGAGCCGCGAGGTCTGGATGCTGAAAAAGCAGGATATTCACCGTCAGGGCGAAAAGGCGGCCAGCCGTCTGCTGATCCCGGTGGTCATCATGTTTGTCGGTATATTAATAATGGTCATTGTCCCGATTTTCACGAATCTGGGCGCCTGATCGTTATTTATATAAACAATTCAATCATTCAAGAGAGGAGGAAATACCATGTTAATGATGGCAAATGCAATCTATTTCAACCTGAAGGCGAAGGTGCAGAAGTTCTTCCAAAAGGAAAATGGCGATGTCAACGTTGTCGCGATCGTTGTTCTGATCGGTGTCGCTGTTGTTCTTGCCCTGATTTTCAAGGACGAGATCTCCAAGCTGCTGCGTAACCTGATCAAGACCATCTCCGGCAAGGCTCAGGAAGCCGTTTCCTGAAGAAGCAAACCACAAAAGCGGGGCAATGGCAGTTACTGCCATTGCCCCCAGGCAGCAATGAAATCCTCTGTAGTTGATTACAGTTTTTTATAAGTTCCACAGAACAAACGAGGTGATAGGACTTGAGAAAAGAAAAGAAAGCGGAAAGCGGCATGGTCATCGTGGAAGCCTCCATTGTGTTTCCCGTGATGTTCCTTGTGATCTTTGTGCTGATTTTCCTTGGAAACGCCTACTATGAGAAATCCTGCATTGAGCGCTATGTAACGCAGACCGCGCTGGAAGCGGCGGCGGAAGCCGGCGATCCTCTGCTCACCATGGTGCAGGGAGGCAGCCTGCCGAGCGTCGGCTCCGTAAATGTCAAGCCCTACCGCTATGTGCTTCCCGGCTACGGCAATTCTGTTGCGTCCGCTGCACAGGGCAAGCTGCAAACCCGCATAAAATCCGTAGGAACGGGCTTTTTCAGCGGTATGACGCCGAAGGGCATCGCCACGGTCAAATACGAATGGGGCATTCTCGGCTCCACCATAACGGTACAGGCAGAATATAAAATTCCCATGGGCATCCGCCTGCTGGGAGAAGATACGATGATCGAAATGCCGGTTTATTCGCGCACAAGCGCACCGGTTTATGATACGCCGGAGTTTATCCGTGTTGTAGACACCGTCGGAGATTATTTGAATAAGTTCGGTGTGACCGAAGCGATCTCGAAGGTGACGGATAAAGTCAAGAGCTGGTTTTCCTAAGAAAGGAGACGCGGGATGAAGAGCTATAAGAAGACACGCGGCGCCGTTTCCGTCTTTCTGGTGCTGATTCTGGTCCCCTGCCTGCTGGCCTCCAGTATTTTTGTGGACGTCAGCCGCGTGGAGCTCGCCAAGGGTGACACGCTGTCTGCGGCAGACAATGCACTCAATGCGCTGCTGGCGCATTTTGACACGGACCTGAACGACTGGTACGGCATGGTTGCCTCCTGCCAGAATATTGACGAATTCTACGCGCAGTCGAAGAATTATTTCCTCTCCATCGTAACGTCGCAGGATTTGATCGGCGGCGGCAACACCAGCAGCGATTCACTGGGCGAGGTGATAGGCGGCGTCTATGATTACATAACCGGTTCCGGCAGCGGTGAATTGTCCGGAGACGTCACGAACCTTTTGATGATGGAGTGCCTCTCCGCTGAGATTTCCGAGGTCAGCGACGCGGATCTGACGAATGCCGCGATGATGAAGGCGGAGATCACGGAATTCATGAAATACCGTGCGCCCATCGAGCTGGTCACCGGTCTGATCGAGCGGCTCAAGAACGATCCCAGCTCAAAGGGCGTCACCGAGGTAGAAAAGAACGAGCCTCTGGTGGATAAGAAAAGCAAATATTACGAGGCTGAGGGAGAGCTGCTGAGCGCCTCCTTCAAGACCTACCGCGCCCTGATGCGCTACTATAACAAGGCTGAGGAGTTCGGCTTCAGCAAAAACACCCCGGCGCAGATGCTCAACGATCTGGAGAATTATAAGGAAGCCTACCGCCAGATCAATAAAGTCCTGGTGCGCCACATGGTCAATACGAAGGGGCTCAAGCCCTATGAGCTGCTCGTTATGAAAGACCGTATGGAATTCTGGGATGGGCAATTCAAGGAAGACGGAAGACAGTTCACGCAGGTCTACTCTCGTTCGGAAGAGGATGATTCGGGCAAAACCGTCTACTATATCTCCAACAGCAAGCTGACGCAGTTGGTGAGCAATGCGAAAACCGCGGGAGATACCTTTGAAAGCAGCATTGAGGCGCTGGTGACCGCCGCAGGCGAAATGATGAAAATGAAGGATCAGATCGGTTACGGCGACGGACAGATCAACCCGGTGCAGTGGTGGAAGCGCATGGACGAAGCGACCCGCACCAAGCAGGCCGCTGTGAAGGATGCTGGCGAGGCGCTGGTCAAGGCGCTTGCCAAGCTGAAGTCGGCGAAAGATAACTGCGAGTTCGACGAGGACGTGTCTACCGAAAACAAGAATAATTTCTCCAGGCAGTCGGACCGTCTGAAAAAGATATACGATAAGTGCCTTTCCGGCAACAGAACCTACAGCAAAAACAGCGGCAGTAATCTCGATGCATATCTTTCCCTTGTCGTCACTTATGAGAGCATCTGCAAGGAGAACGCAGATCGCCTCACGCCGGATTCCAAGCACGAAGAGGACATGATCTTGATCGGCGGCTCAAAGTATACCGTGCGCGAAGCGGAGGAAGAAATCCGCAAAAAGATGACGGAGCAGCTTACGCAGCTCACGACCTGCATGGACAATCTGACCAAGATCGTCGACGGCGACCCGGACGGTATCGGCAACGGCAGTCTGGATGAGCTGGCAGAGCTGGCAAAGAAATACCGTGAGACCTTCCACGCCTGGAAGGACGAGGCCTATTCCAGTGATACGGAGATGGGCGCGGAGGACCGCAGGGAGATCGAGGGCGGTTACGAGGATTCCAAAAAGAAGCACTATGATACGCTGAAATTTGCCGAGCAGATCAACGAGGAAGCGGTAGAGATTCTGAAGACCCGCTTGAACAATATCCATGAGCAGCTTGAGATCCTCGCTCGCGTTCAGTTCAGCGAGGGGAAAAAAGATCCCTCTTACATGAGTTATCTGGACACGGGGCTCGCCAGCTTCTTCGGCGCGGATAATCTGGTTCAAAAGGCCAGAAATACCATCGGCAAGAGCCGGATCGACAGCGCGGGCAACAATCAGGAACTGAACGCCTATGCAAAGGAAATGTTCAATCAGCACTTCACCCCCAAGCCGGAGGAAGAGCGCAAGGTCACCCAGCTCAAGGATACCGCATCAAACGACTACAACCCGGATATTGACCCCAAGGATCCGGATTATCAGCAGGAGGAAACTCCCTATCTCTTCGTCTTCTTCTACAGCCAGTGGAAGCATCTGAATGAGGAGAACTTCAAGGAGTTTGACAAGCAGGAGAAGGAGAAAGAGGAAGCCAAGGAAAAGGTAGACGATTTCTCAAAGGAGCAAAAGGAGAAGTCCGGCAAATACCGCGGCCCTGACGGGCACGATATACAGCATGACTACTCCGAAGGGGCGCGCTTCAAGGCGAGCTCCCTGGTCGGCGCACTCGCCGGGACGATCTCCAATCTGGTCAGCGGCAACTTCTCCGAGATGCGCGATCAGCTCTATCTCCTCACCTACATGACCGGGATGTTCAGCTGTGCGACCTTCGACCGGGAGGGCGCCTTCCGCCTGCTCACCAAGGAGCAGCAGAAGGAACTGGATGGCGGAAACTTCCAGAATTACTACGCAGGAGTCAAGGGCGGCCCCACGGAGCCGAACACCTGGCTCAGTGAGCGCTACCAGGACAGCTATAATAAATCCCTCACCGGCAAGATGATCAACGAGGAGAACAACCGCGCATACCTGGCGGAGCAGGAGTACATCCTTTTCGGCAAAGAATCGAACAAGGATAACGTCAAGCAGGCCTTTGATTATATCTATACGATCCGCTATACCCTGAATCTGGTGTCCTGCTTCCAGCACTTCTGGAACAATTCAACCATTGTTTTTATTGCCACGGCGCTCAGTGCGGCGACCTTCGGCATCATTCCGCCCGCAGCTTTCAAGGTCGTGCTGCTGCTGATGTACACCGCAGCGGAGACCGCGATCGACAATCTGCGCCTCTCCTATGGCTTCCCGGTGGAGCTGTATAAGACAAAGGCGGACGATTGGGTGATTAATCTAAAGAGAGTTAAGTCTTTCGGAGCGTTCGCGGACATCTTAACGGGAAAGCCTGAAAAGCTGGTCAAAAACAAGAACAACAAGGGCATTTTCTATAGCGACTACATCGCGGTATTCCTCCTGCTGGGTGTGCAGAATGGCGGAAAGCTGCAAACCGCCATGATCCAGCGTACCGGCGAGCTGATGCAGGCTAACCTGCGCCAGAAGGGGCTGGAGGACTTCAGCATGAAAAACTCCAAGGTCTATTTCAGCCTGAATTCTCAGATCCGTGTGCGGCCGCTGATGGTCACCCTCCCTCTCTTCGAGGGCGAAGCCGGCGATATGGAAAGCCGTACCGACTGGTGCACCTACACGGTCAAGATGACCAGAGGATATATATAAACCAGCCCATCTACCAACGAACAACGCAAAGGAGCAAACCAAAATGAAAAAAACAATTTCCGTACTGATCCTGATCTTCTGCCTGCTGCTGGCGCTGACGGCCTGCGGCGGCGATACCAAACCCTCCGGCGACCCCGCGCAGCCCGGCGGTTCCGTAAGCTCTGACGAGCCGGGCACGGACACCCCGAGTGAAAAGGTGGATCCGAACGCCCCCATCACCGAAAAACTGCTCCGCAGCCACGCGGCTGCCCCGGCAGAGGACTTCACCTATGACGTGGAAGAGAACGGCATCAAGATCAAAAGCTACGCGGGAAGTGACACCGTGGTGGTTATCCCGGCGGAGATTGAAGGCAAGCCGGTTACGGCGCTCTATAATTATGTATTTGGCAATAACTCCCCGGTGCGGGCGGTGCTGATTCCGGAGAGCGTTAAAGAAATTGAAGAGGTATTTATCAACAATGAAACGGTGGAACTGGTCATTTGCGAGGGTGTGACAAGAACGCTGGGGCTGACCTTCGGCAACTGCTCTAATTTGCAGCAGGTCATCTTCGGCAAAGACCTTCAGGAACTGGGAGGCATTGGCACCTTCGGTAACTGCACCAAGTTGAAGGAACTCCACTTCACGCAGACACTCACAAATATTGACGATGAACTGGTCTTTGAGGGCTGCGACAACCTTACCATCTATGCCCCGGCGGGCAGCTATGCAGAATCCTTCGCAAACGAGAACAACATTCCCTTCCAGGCGGAGTAACCCCAGAAAACAACAATTTTCGGAGGTGAGGACATGAGAAAGGAGAACGAAAACGGCGCGATCGTCGTCGAGGCAACCATTTCTCTTTCGGTGTTCATATTTGTTATTTTCACGATCCTGTCCATTGTGAATATCTGCTATATCCAGGCAAAGATGAGCACCGCGCTGGATACGGCGGCAAGGGAGATTTCTCAGTATTCTTACCTGTATTTCAAAGGGGAGTTCGACAAAAAGGTCGGAAGCATGATGGCGGCGGGAGCCGATGCCGGTGCAAAGGTGGATACCATCGCCAAGGGCGTCGGGGATTTCATTGATGCCTTCAAAAAAGGCGATATGTCCAATACGATCAATCAGGGCAAAGAAAGCTATGATAGCATCAAGGGCTCTATAGATGAAATTGTCAAGGATCCAAAGGCCTTTGCCCTCGGCGTGGCCAAGGGCGGCCTTGCAGCCCTGATCGGAGACGGGCAAAATGCGGCTACGCGCGAACTTGCAAAAGCCTTCTTGAAAAAGCACCTCTCCGACTTTGAGGGCGATACGCCGGAGGCTTTCCTGAAACGCTACCGGGTGGTTGACGGCGAGAGCGGCCTGAACTTTAACAGTACTTATATTAAGTTTGCCACAGCGAATGGCGAGGGAGTGGGAAGAATCAAACTGGTTCTTACCTACAAGGTGCAGGTCATTCAGTTGCTGAACATCGACATAAAAATGACGTTCCGGAACTATTCGGCTACCGACGCCTGGGGCTGCGAGAACAGTAAAATTGCAGGCGGCGCAAAGTCGGCGGCGATCCTGCCGCCGCGCCGCAGACTTCTGACTTAGTCTGCCCGCACTTCGGAAAGAACAGAAAAGGGGGAACGCTATGAGATTGTTGGACTGGGTTCTGATTGGTATTACGGCGCTGCTCTGCGGCGTCAGCTTCTGGCTGATGCTGACGGATCTGAAAGCATATCGTCTCGCCAATCCGCCTGCGGAGGAGGAAGAAGCACCCAAAGTGCTGAACAAATGGGTCATCCTCTACAGCGCCGTGATGATCGTCCTGACGCTCGGCGTCGCGGTGGCCTTCGGCATTCTGTATCAGGCAAACAGCTTTTGCTTCAGTCTGAAGCGCCTGAGCCTGCTTGCGGTCATGTGGCCGCTGGCGCTGATCGACGCAAAGACCTATCGCATCCCGAACCGCTTCATCCTCTTCGGCCTGATCTGCTGGGCGGGGATTTTCGTGACGGAGCTGTTCGTGCAGTACGACGGGATCTGGCGCCGCCTGCTCTCTGAAGGGATCGCAGCGGCAGCGCTGCTGCTGGCGTCGATGCTCTGCCGCCTCTGTGCAAAGAATTCGATCGGCTACGGCGATATGAAGCTCTTCATCGTCATGGGATTGATGCTGGGGCTGAACGGGATCTGGGGCGCGGTCTTTGCCTCGCTGGTCCTCTCCTTCCTGCTGGCAGTGTTCCTTCTCGTAACAAAAAAGAAATCGAGAAAAGATGTGATCCCCTTCGCCCCGGCGATCGTCCTGGGGACGTTTGTGTCCGTCTTTTTGACCGGAATGTGAGGCGACAAGAATGAAAAAGTATAAATTTCTCGTGCCTGTAGTGCTGGTCGTCCTGTTCGGCCTTTCGATTTACAAGCTGTACTCCGACCGCTCCGCGACACGGCAGAAATATGACACGCTGCTTGCCGGAGCCCGGGAATGCCGCAGTCTGGGCGTTGTCGTTGACGCCAATCAGAAGTATCAGGCAGCGCTGGAGATCCGCCCGTCGGCGAGCCTCGGGCTGGAGCTCGGCGAGATGTACATGGAAAGCAATCTCAAAGGCACGGCCGAGGAATGGGGCAAGGAGCTCGTTTCAAAGTACCCGAAGGACATCCGTACCTATGAATATCTGATGGAGGTCTACCGGTCGACCGAAGATTTCGAAGAGTGCTTCCGCGTGTACGAGAAGGCACGCGGCAATAAACTTACCTCCGAAAAGCTGGAGGAGATCCACAGGGAAATCGAGTATACCTTCACGCTCGGCTACGCCTGCTTCGGCGATGCCGGCATCTACAGCGGAACGCTGAGTCCCGTCAAGGTCAAGGAGCTCTGGGGTTATGTAAACCAGAAGGGCAAGCTGGTCGTTGACGCGAAATTCAAAGAGGTCGGAGCCTACCTGTTTGAGTTGGCGCCGGTCATGGAGCCGGACGGAAGCGTCTATTTTATCGACGCCTCCGGCAACAAGAAGCATGTCGTGCGCGGTGTGGAGAATGTTCGGAAGCTGGGCATTGTCAGCGGAACGACCTACTCCCTTTATAACGGAAAAACGTGGGATTTTTACTCCCTGGAAAATGATACCCGTCTGTTTGGCGGCTATGAGGACGCCTCCGGCCTCGGCAACGGCGTCGCCGCGGTCAAGCAGGGGAAGAAATGGGGCCTGATCAACGGCTCCGGCGAAGCCCTGACACAGCCGGTGTTCGACGGCATTGTTCAGGATGAGAAAACGGTCGTGTGCCGCAACGAGCGGCTGTTTGCCAAAAAAGGCACCAAATATCTCATGATTGATGCCACGGGAACGCAGATCGGAACACAGACCTTTGACGACGCAAGGCTTTTTGCCGACACGACCTACGCGGCGGTGCGGCAGAACGGAAAATGGGGCTTTGTCGATAAGGACGGCGCCGTCGTCATTCCCCTGCAGTATGAGGACGCGCGCAGCTTCTCCAATGGGCTTGCCGCCGTCAAGAAAGGCGAAAAATGGGGCTTTGTTGATCTGGAAAACAACATGGTGATTGCGCCGCAGTTTGAGGATGTGAGAGATTTCAATTCCTCCGGCAATGTCTTTGTCGAGCTGGACTCGGAATGGCAGTGCCTGTCGCTGTATCAGTACAATCATTAAAGATATCAAAAGGAGCGTAACGGAATGAAGCTTTCCTTCGAAAATCAGGGAACAAACACCTATTTGGTCTGTGCGCTGGCGTCCGGCGAGACGCTGGACAGCACCTGCCTCGGAATGATCGTCAATAACCGCATCGCCGGGCTGGCGCCTGCGCTGTATTCCCAGATGGACGATCAGAAATTCCTGAAATACAATGTCTCTGCGAAGATCAGCGCGACACAGCTCTTCGAGGGCGTTGTGAATAAGAAGCGCCTGCTCGGCGTGTTCCGGGGCATTGTCCGCGCGGTTCTCTCTGCGGAAGACTACATGATTGCTCCCTCGATGCTCCTTCTGAATCTCGACTATATCTTTGTCGATGTTACCACGGCGGAAACGCTGGTGATCTGCCTGCCCCTTGCGGACGAGCGGCGTCCGGCGGTGGACTTCGGCCAGTATTTCCGCGACCTTGTATTCCATACGCGCTTTGACCAGACGGAAAACTGCGACTATGTCGCGCACCTGATCAATTATCTGAACGGTACTCCGGTGTTCTCGCTGGCGGAGTTCTCCAGGCTGCTTGAGGAGCTGGACGGCGCGGCTCCCGCCGCGTCCGCGAAGCCGCAGGCGGCGGTTCAGCGTCCTGCCGCACCCGTGCAGCCCGCTCCGGTGCCGGTCCAGCAGCCCGCTCCGGCGCCGCAGCCCGCAGCGCCGCAGATGCAGCAGCCTGCGCCCGCGCAGCCGGTTCCCGTTCCCCCTCCCGCACCGGAGAAAAAAAAGAAGGCGGAGAAGAAGCAGGCCGCGCCCGCGCAGCCGGTGCCGCCCCGCCCCGAAGGAGAAAAGGAGATCTCCATGTTCACCCTGCTGATGCACTACAGCAAGGAAAACAAGGAGCTTTATAAGGCGCAGCAGGCCGCGAAGAAGGCGGCGAAGGAAGCTGCGTCCGCGCAGTCTGTGCCGCAGCCCGGCCAGCCCGCCCCCGCCGGGGCGAAGGCAGCGCCCGCATCGGGCTTCGCCGTTCCCGGCAAGTCGCAGCCCGGCTTCGCTGTACCCGGTCAGCCGCAGCCGGGTTTCGCCGTACCCGGCCGCCCGCAGCCCGGCTTTGCCGTTCCCGGCCAGCCGCATCAGGGCTTCGCCGCGCCTGCCCAATCCCCTGCCCCGGCGCCCGCACAGCCTGCTCCCGTGCAGGCAGCCGCGCCGGTGCAATCCAGACCCGCACAGTCCAGACCCGTGCAGCCTGCCGCTCCCGTGCCGCAGGTGCAGCCCGCGAGCTTTGGCGAGACGACCGTTCTCGGCGGCGCAGCCTCCGGCGAAACGACCGTCCTCGGCGTGGGAACGCCCGCCGCGCCCGTGCAGCCCTACCTGCTGCGCGTGAAGAACAATGAGCGCATCCCGATCAACAAGCCTTCCTTCCGCATCGGCAAGGAGCGCAGCTTTGTGGACTATTTCATCGCGGACAACACGGCCATCAGCCGCAGCCATGCGAACATCCTCAACCGCGACGGCGAGTATTACATCGTCGACACCAACTCCACCAACCACACTTACGTCAACGGCGTTATGATCCGGAGCAATGTGGAAACGAAGCTGACGCACGGCGCCAAGATCACGCTTGCCAACGAGAGTTTTGAATTCCTGACGTACTGATCGGGGGGAATGACGTGAATTTCATCATTTCAGCGACGACGGACGTCGGCACGACCAAGCAGACCAATCAGGACAGCCTGACCGTCAAGACTATCCAGACCTGTCAGGGGCGGATGGTGCTTGCGGTTCTATGCGACGGCATGGGCGGCCTGCAAAAGGGCGAGGTCGCCAGCGCGAGCGTGGTGCGCGCCTTTGAGCAGTGGATGTTCGAGCAGCTTCCGCAGCTCTGCGCTGCGGGGCCGATTGAGGATGCGGCGGTGCGCGCGCAGTGGACTGAGCTTGTCACCGCGCAGAATAAAGCCATCGGCGCCTATGGCGCACGGCAGGGTATCCGTCTTGGCACGACCGTTGTGGCCGTGCTTTTGACGCAGAGCCGGTTTTATGCGCTGAACGTCGGCGACTCCCGCCTTTACGAGCTGACCGACGGCATCCGCTGCATCACGCAGGATCATACCGTTGTCGCGCGCGAGGTCGCGCAGGGACTTCTCACGCCGGAACAGGCGCGCGTGGATCCGCGCAGAAATGTGCTTTTGCAGTGTGTCGGCGCGTCGGAAACGGTCGTGCCGGATTTCTTTTTCGGCCGGACGCTTGAAAACGCGGTGTATCTTCTCTGCTCGGACGGCTTCCGGCATGAGATCTTTCCGGAGGAAATCTTCGGCCTTTTGCAGCCGGCGGTGTTGCCGGACAGCGCGACGATGGAGCGCAACGCCCGCGCGCTGGTCGACTGCGATATGCAGCGCGGAGAGAGAGATAATATTTCCGTTGCGCTGGTGCGCACGTTTTAAGGAGAGGTCGGAATGCTGGAGATCGGCTCGCTGATTGACGGAAAATATAAGATACTGAATAAGGTCGGTCAGGGCGGCATGAGCGTCGTCTATCTGGCCATGAACGAGAAAGCGAATAAGCAGTGGGCGATCAAGGAGGTCCGCAAGGACGGCGTTAAAGATTTTGAGATCGTCAAGCAGGGCCTCGTGGCGGAAACGGATCTTCTCAAGAAGCTCAGCCACCCCAGCCTGCCGAGCATCATCGACGTGATCGAAGGCCCGGACACCTTCCTGATCGTCATGGACTACATACAGGGCAACCCCCTGAGCAAGGCTCTGGAGGAATACGGCGCGCAGCCGCAGGAATATGTGATCGAGTGGGCCAAGCAGCTTTGCGACGTGCTGGAATATCTGCACACGCGCACCCCGCCGATCATCTACCGCGACATGAAGCCCGCGAACATCATGCTCAAGCCGGACGGCAACATCTGCCTGATCGACTTCGGCACGGCGCGCGAGTTCAAGGAAAAAAATCTGGCGGACACCACCTGCCTCGGCACGGTGGGCTATGCCGCGCCGGAGCAGTTCGGCGGCATGGGCCAGACGGACGCGCGGACGGACATCTACTGTCTGGGCGCGACGCTTTACCATCTGGTCACGGGGCGCAACCCCTGCGACCCGCCCTATGAGATCCTGCCCATCCGGCAGGTCAACCCGGCGCTTTCCAGCGGTCTGGAGCGCATCATCCAGAAATGCACCCAGCGCAATCCCGACGACCGCTACCAGTCCTGCGCGGAATTGATGTACGCGCTGGAGAATTATGAAAAGATCGACGACGCATACCGCAAGAAGCAGAAGCGAAAGCTGGGGCTTTTCCTCGCGAGCGCCGGTCTGACGCTGGCCTTCGGCGCGGCGTCACTGTGGGGCTACCTTTCGGGCGAACAGAAAAAAACCGAGAATTACGACCTGATGCTGCGCTCTGCGTCGACGGCGCAGGACTGCTACGACGCGATCCTCACCGATCCCTCCCGCTCGGAGGCCTATGAGCAGCTTGCCGACCTTCTGACGCAGGATCATATGCTCACGGGCGAGGAGGGCCAGCAGCTGCTGAAGCTGCAGGCCGGTCTGGACGAGGAGAAGTCCAACGGTTTTTCCGAGCGCGTGGACGTCCTGAAAACGCTGAAGGAGAAGAACCCCGACGGCTATCAGGAGGTCTGCTACCGCATCGGCGAGTCCTTCCTGTTCTACTACGACACCGCCGACGACCGCGATTCCTACACCAAGGCGGCCAAGTGGCTCTCCGAGGCGACGGAGAAGTACCCCGTCGCGGAGATCTATTGCAGCATCGCCTCCTGCATGGACACGATCGACCAGTATAACGGCGCGAAGATCAAGCAGACGGAAAAAATGTACGAGGAATATGAGCGCCTGTGGGGGATGCTGCGGGAGCTGAAAGCGCAGGCCGACGGCTTCGACAGCGTCGATTCCCGGCTGGAGGTCTGGACGAAGATCAACCGCCTGATCGACCGCAACGCCGCGCAGTTCCTCGAGGTCGCAGATGCGGATCAGATCGCCGGCCTGCTCCGCGAGATCTCGGACGAGGCCGGAACGGTGAAGCTGTCGGTTTTGCAGGATACCGTCCGGCAGCTTCAGGATGAAATCGCGGCGACCATCCGCCGGGTCGAAACGTCGAAAGGCTAGGGATGCGCTATGACCTACGAAACCTATCGAATTATTTTCATCGCCGGAGCGGTCGCCTGCGGCGTGATGCTGGCGGTCAGCGTGCTGCTGTTTTTCCTGCTTAAGGTGCCGCACCTCATCGGCGACCTGAGCGGCTCGTCGGCGCGCAAGGCCATCCGCGGCATCCGCGAAAAGAACGCCAGCACCGGCGACAAGGTGTTCAGGAGCAGCCCGGTCAATGCCGCGCGCGGCAGGCTGACAGATCGGATGACCCCCTCCGGGCGGATCATCCAGCGCTCGCCCACGCCCTACGGCCCCGGCGCCGTCACGTCGAAGATCAGCACGCAGGAGCTCCTGCAGGAGCAGGCTGCGGATGCAACGACCCTTCTGGCGGAGAATCAGATGCCGCAGGAGGGCGAGACGACCCTGCTTTCCGAGCCGCCCGCGATCGCGGTCGAATTCGACATCACCTTTGTGCATACGCAGGAGCGAATCTGACACGGAAAAACGGGATTTGCCGCGAGATTTACGGAAACCGGAATTGACAAAGCCTGTCAGATTTGCGATAATAAATTGAACAAGGATTGAGTCGACGCGCAGCGGGTTTTCCGTTTGCGCGCCGCCGTCCGGAATGGAGGGGACGCCGTGAGGAAGGAAAAACGCCTGCTGCGGGGAAGCATCCTGTGCTTTTTCCTGATGTCGGCCGCGATTCTTCTGATGCCGCTGGGCAGCCGCGGCCGCGGGTGGAGCATTTTCGCCGGCGCGGTGTTCTGGCTGTTTCTGCTGCTGGGCATCGCCGCGCAGTGCGCGCTTGCATCCGCCTTAAAACGCCGCGAGCGCAGTGCGCCGGAACGGCTGCATCCCGTCCGGCAGCGTCCGGGGCTACTCTGCGTTTTCCGCAATCCGCTGGCGGCCGCCGCGGACGCGGTCTTTGCACTGAGCCTGATCGCGCTGATCGTCACGCTTGTGTGGATCACCCGGACGGCTTATGTCTGTTTTGTGCTTCTGGCGGCGGTATCTTTTACCTTCTGCCTGCATTGTATTCTGAATGGCCGGAGCTTTGCCCGCGTTTGCAGAGCCTCCGAAAGAGAGAGAACGCAAAAATCAACGAGGGGGTCACTCGAATGAGAAAACTCTGGAACTCCAACCTTGGCAGACGCCTGTCCTGCCTTGCGCTCGTGCTGGTGATGGTGCTGTCACTGCTGCCGGTGCGCGCCTCGGCGGTCACGGTAGCCAACAACGTCGAAGTTTTAACAGGCGAAGCGACGATGTTTGGCGGCAGCGATGGCGACTTGGCCTTCAACTTTGATAAGCTCGAGCTTGAATGGTATCCGAAGGATGAGATCGTCGGCCGCAATCAGGACGGCTGGTGGATCGGCATCCGTGTGACGATGCCCGACGGCATCGTCCCGGAAGCGGCGACCTTTACGACCCAGCGCTTTGACGGCGCAGAGTCGGAGAAGATCTCCTTCAAGGACGCGCGGGACGGGGAGAACAATGTGATCACCCTCTGGGCCTTTATCGACGAGGAGACTGCGCATACATATGCGAATTCAAGCAGCAATTCCTACATGATTTACCGCTTCTACTGGTGGAAGGGCGAGGAAAATCGCGCGCAGGGAATCAGGCTGAATCTGCCCGCGCAGGTGCTCACCCTGAAAAAGGACGGCAAGGTCGTCTATAACGGCACGTGGGAAAACAGCAACGGCACGGTCAGCGTGCCGGAGGGCTATACCTACGACAGGACCGGCGTGGCGTGTGCGCCCGAGGTCGAGCTTGCGCTAACCTCCACGGTGCCGCACCAGCAGGGCGGCTGGTTTGCGGATTTTGAGATCACAAAGCCGGGAAGCGCCAAGAAAAAGGCGCAGTACCGCGAGAAGGGGGCCGAGAAAGGCACCAAAATCGGCGTCGAAAAGTTAACGGTCAAAACCCTCCTTGCGGCGGACGCGGAAAGCGCGAAGGACCTCCACGATGTCAAAAAGGCTTGGGAATTTGACTGGGACGGCGACGGCACCTACGAGCAGACGGTTACGGTGCGCGTCGCGGCCTCCGCGCGGCTGGAGCGGAACTTCAAATTCTCCGCGCCCATCGACGACACGGTGACGGTCCCGCAGGAGAAGGCGCTCGTGGCGACCACCGGTGTGGAAGGCGCTACGACAATTACCTCTAAATATATCAAGGGCGACGGTACGACCGAGATCAAACAGGAAAACGGACAGTATTATGTCACCTTCAATAAGCCCGGCACGATCAAGATCACGGCCTCCGCGCCGGACGACGGTGTCTTCGCCGCGGCGAAGGACAGCTATACCTTCCCGGTGACGCGCGACGAGCAGGCGATCAGCTTCGACATGACCGACCCGTGGATCGTCGTCAATGTCGATCCGCGGTATACCACCCAGACGTATCGCCAGACGGCCAAAAATACGCTGGGCCGCACCGTCACCTATTCCATCGAGAAGCAGACGACGCCGGAGGGCGAGTACGCAACGATTGCGACCATCGACAGCGCGAACGGCCAGATGACCATCCTCCGCTCCGGCGAGATCACGGTCAGGGCCGAAACGCCGAAGGACGACCGCTACGAGGCAAGCTCCGCCACCTATACCCTCACGGTCAAACGCGCAAAGGACGATTCCATTCTGACCTTCGACGTGGAAACCTCCGAGGCAAACCCGGCGCAGGTGATCTACGGCAAGAAAGAGTATTACATCAAGCCGGACGGCCATGAAGGCAATGTGAGCCTGACCAACGGGCTGCCGGAGGGACTGTTGGGCTGGACCTTCACCGATCAGGGACTGCGCATTTTGCTGAAGGATAACGCGACCGGCCTGTTTACCATTTCCTTCACCCGCGCTGCGGATGAAAAATACGAGGCGGTCACGAAGAATTTCTATTTACAGATTTCCTACGCGCAGGCCCCGGACCCGGCCTATGTCGTGACGGGCGAAACGAAGAACAACAGCGGCTGGTACACCGGCCCCGTCACCGTTTCCGCCCCGGAGGGCTGGGAGCTTTCCGCCATCGGCAATAAGCTGTGGGGCAATACGTCGTGGACGAAGGCGCTGCCCGCCATCACGGCGGACGGCACCTATGCCAAAGAGAATATCTACCTGCGCCACATGAACGGCAACATCACGGACGCGATCGAGCGCCGCGAGATCAAAATCGACCAGACCGCGCCCACCAGACTTTCCAGCCGCGCATATAAAAAGGTCGGCGATCAGATTCTTGAAATCCTCAGCTTTGGTCTGTTCAATGCCGAGATCCACTATGAGCTGTCCGCGCAGGATGCCACCTCCGGCGTGGAGAAGTTTGAATACTGGTTCGTGGACGAGAACGGCAAGGTGGTTGAGGGCAAGGGCGGTGAGGTTGCTGTCGACAAAAAAGGAAAGGCGGAGTTTGTCGTTCAGCCCGACCTGAAGGGCACGCTGCATTTCGTCGCCTATGACGCCGCGGGCAACTGCTCCGTGGAGATGCAGGGCAACGAGATCGTCCTTGAAAAGACTCCCCCGGTCTGCGAAGCGGTATATTTCGACCCGGTATCCCAGAACGGCACGACCCGCTACTATGGCAACGGTACCACCGTCAGCCTTACCCTGACGGACAATGAGCGCCTGATGCTCAGTGACAACGGTATGCCAGACGCGACCGTCAGGGTCAACGGCGTGGAAACCGCAGTCGGCTGGGTGCTCGTTTCCGAGCAGGAGGCCTTTGCGTCCGTCGACCTCACCCAAGAAGGAACGCATACCATTACCGTTACCGCAAAGGACGCAGCGGGCAACGAGGGAAGCTTCACCTCCGACCCGATCGTCATCGACCGGACGCACGCGGTCGCCTCCGCGGCCTATGCAGAGCCGGTCTCCCAGAACGGCACGACTCGCTATTATAGCGGCGACACCACCGTCACCCTCACGCTGACGGATAACGAGCGCCTGATGCTCATCGACGGCAAGCCCGACGCAACCGTCAAGGTCGACGGCGAGGAAACCACAGCCGACTGGACGGTCAGTCCTGACGGCAAGACCGCCGAAGCCACCATCCCCCTCACCGAGGTGGGGACGCACACCGTCACCGTCACGGCCAAGGACGCAGCGGGCAACCGGATGCCCGAATTCACCACCGACCCGCAGGTCATCGACCGGACGGCGCTGACCGCAGGCGCGGAGTATTCCAAGGAAATTTCCCGAAACGGCACGACCCGCTATTATGACGGCGACGCCGCCGTTACCCTCACGCTGACGGATGACGAGCGCCTGATGCTCACGGACGGCAAGATTGACGCGGTCGTCAAGGTTGACGGTGCGGAAACGGCGGTCGACTGGACGGTCAGCGCCGACGGTAAGACCGCCACTGCGACGATCACCTTCACCAAGGAGGGCGTACATACCGCCACCGTCACCGCCAAGGACGCAGCGGGCAACGAAATGCCTGAGTTTACTACCGAGCCGCAGGTCATCGACCGGACCGCGCCGATCGCCGGTGCGCAGTATGCCGACCCGATGGGCAGCACGGACGACACGCTCTACTATGCCGGTCCCTTTACGGCAACGCTCAAGGTCACGGACACGAACCTTGACCCGGCGGACATCACCGTCATGGACAACGGCGAAGTGGTTTCCGGGCTTGTATGGGCGCAGGATGCGAATGATCCTGCCGTCTGGACGGCGGTCTGCACCGTCTCCGGCGAGGGCGAGCATATCCTCACCATGACCGCGCGCGACCGTGCGAAGAACGAGATGGAGCCCTACACCTCTCCCAATCTGCTGATCATCGACCAGACGCCGCCGGTCTCCGAAGTGAAGTACGCCGACCCGATGGGCGGCACGGACGATGTGCTCTACTATGGCGGTGCGTTTAAAGTGACGCTCAGCATCACGGATGTCAACCTTGACCCGGCGGATATCACCGTCATGGACAACGGCGAAGTGGTTTCCGGCCTGGAATGGAAGCCGGAGGGAAAAAGACCCACCGTCTGGACGGCAATTTGCACCGTCTCCGGCGAGGGCGAGCACACCGTCACCATGACCGCGCTGGACCGCGCGAAGAACGAGATGGAGCCCTTTACCTCCAAGAAGCTCATCATCGATGAAACCGCGCCGATCGCCGGTGCGCAGTATGCCGAGCCGAAGAGCAGCAGGGACGAAAAGGACTACTATGACGGCGAATTTGAAGCCCGGTTCACGGTCACGGACGTCAACCTCGACCCGGCGGACATCACCGTCATGGACAACGGCGCGGAAATCACCGGTCTTGTCTGGACGCAGGACGAAGCCGACCCGACCGTCTGGACGGCGAGCTGCACCGTCAGCGGCGAGGGCGAGCACACCCTCACCATGACCGCGCACGACCGTGCGAAGAACGAAATGACCCCCTACACCTCGCCCAAGATCCTTGTCATCGACCAGACTGCCCCGGTGATCAACGTCATCTACGCCAACACCGATGTGAAGAACGTCATCGACGGCATTTCCTACTTCGACCGCGAGCAGACCGCAACCATCGAGATCACGGAAGCCAACTTCTCCGCGGAGAACGTCACCCTGACCGTCACGGCCAAGGACGTGACCGGCAAGGACATCGCCACAGAGGACTTCCTCGCCGCCCTGCACGACGCGCAGAAGTGGAGCCATGAAAACGGCAAGCACACCATCACGGTCCGCTTCCCTGTGGAAGCCAACTACACCCTCTCCGTCGCCTGCACCGACCTTGCCGGCCGCAAGGCGGAGGACTACGACCCCGATGCCTTCACCGTCGACGCCACCGCACCGTCCAATCTGGGCATCTCCTACAGCACGAGCCTTCTCGACCGCGTGCTTGAGGGCGTGACCTTCGGCTACTACAATGCGCCCGTCACCGTCACCCTCACCGCCGACGACACGGTCTCCGGCGTGCATGGCATCCTCTACAGCTATGCCAAAGCCCTGAACGTCAGCGGCGTGAATGCGGAGCTGCTGAACGATGCGATCTCCGCGGCCGAGATCCGCAGAAACGGCTACACCTTCACCGCGACCTTCACCATCCCCAAGGCGGTCCTGACCGCGGCCAACCAGTTCAACGGCACCGTCAGCTTCACCGCGACCGACCGTTCCGGCAACGCCGCTTCTTATACCGACGGCCGCCGCACCGTGGTCGATACCATCCGCCCGGCGGTGGAAGTCACCCTCACCGACCCCGCCCGCAAGGACGGCACGACCGCCTATTACGCCGGCACTGCCGGTGTGACGGCCAAGGTCAATGAGGCCAACTTCTACGCGGAAGACGTGGTCTTTGAGGTCACGAGAAACGGCGCGGCCTATCCCGTGAGCGCCAACTGGACGAACAATTCCGCCGACCTGCACACCGGCACCTTCTCCCTGACGCAGGAGGGCGAGTACGTTGTCAAGATGCGCTACACCGACCGCTCCGGCAATGTCATGGAGGACTATGTGTCCGACACCCTCATCGTCGACACCACCGTGCCGGAGCTCACCGTCACCGGTGTGGACGCGGACTCTGCCAACAAGGATACCCCCTTCGGCTTCGTCATCACGGCGAAGGATGCGCATCTGGATCCCGACACGCTGACCGTCACCCTCACCGCGGTCGTCCGCGACGAGAACGGCAAGTATGCCACCAAGACCGTCAAGCTCGACCCCGCCGAGATCGTCAAGGCCGGCGAGGAATACCGCATCACGGTCAAGAACCTCACGGAAGATGCGGTCTACAGCCTGACCTGCACCGTGGCCGACCGCTCCGGCAATGTCCAGAAGACCTTCGCCCTGCACGACGGCAAGGAGCATGAGAAAATCAGCTTCTCCGTCAACCGCAACGGCTCTACCTTCTCGGTAGACGAGAATACCGCGGCCCTGCTGGAGCAGTATTACACCTATGACGTGCGCAACGATGTCGTGATTTTCGAGACGAACGTCGATCCCGTCGAGCACTACACCGTCAAGCTCAACGGCAAGGAACTCACCGAGGGCACGGACTACACCACCACCCTCTCCACCGAGCCGGGCAAGTGGGCGCTGCGCACCTACACCCTGAATAAGAACCTCTTTGTCACCGAGGGCGGCTACAACGTGGTCGTCGAGTCCACGGATAAGACCAACACCGTCGCCTACAGCGACGTCAAGAGCCTGGACATCTCCTTCGTGGTCGACCAGACCGCGCCCGTCCTCACGGTCAGCGGCCTGAAAACGGGCGGCCGTTACCAGACCACCGAGCAGACCGTCACCGTCATCCCGACGGACGACGGCGGACGGCTGAACAGCTTCCGCGCGCTGGTGCTGGATTCCGACGGGACACCGCTGCGCAATGCGGCCGGTGAGGACGTCAGCGTCCGGTTCGACCTGTCCGGCGACGAGCTGCACGACTACCTCAAGGAGCATGACGGCATGATCACCTTCACCGTCCCGGAGGGACTGGAGAATCAGGTGCGTCTGATCTGCGGCGACTGCGCGGCCCATGCCGACGGCACGACCAACGTCTGCGACGAGCTGTACGAGCGCGTGACGGTGTCGAGCAATCTGTTCATCATCTTCTTCGCCAATAAGGGCCTGTTCTACGGCACTCTGGGCGTGCTTGCGCTGCTGATCGTGCTGATCATCTTCCTGATCGCACGCAAAAAGCGTAAGAGCAGCAAGAAGTAAACAACCAAAAATGCCGGGGAGCATCCGCTCCCCGGCATTTTTCAGACTGTCAAAAAACCTATCCAGCCGAAAGTTTCGGAGGGAAGAATAGTG
>ERZ860322.94-NODE-94-length-67481-cov-18.352297_pt1 | contig 67481 bp, 63 predicted proteins | sample MGYA00509979_ERZ860322 | MGnify/ENA primary metagenome ERZ860322 (study PRJEB30046, sample SAMN00715217) | human gut metagenome | study: EMG produced TPA metagenomics assembly of the A metagenome-wide association study of gut microbiota in type 2...
TTGCGAATATCCGTATAAATAGAAAAAGCCCTTTGAGAAAAGGATTTCTCCTCTCTCAAAGGGTAAATTGAAAAACTTGAATCTGTACTACCGAATAAAATTAGTCAGTATTTTTTCTTCTGTATCAGGCATTTCAATTCCTTGCTTTTTTCCAAGTGCAATACATTTTAATAACCATGCCATATTATTGGCAAGTGTTCTCATTGTCTGCATTCCCTCTAAATCCTGTCTCACATCATCCGGTGTAAATCCGTGTACCTGATTCCAATACTGCGATGAAACAACAGGCATACTATTCATCGTAAAGTACTTGTTTAACTGATCAAAGGTTGCTGATGCTCCACCACGTCTACAGCTAACAACAGCAGCACCAAGTTTTCCCTCAAACTTACCACTTCCTGCAAAAAATGCTCGGTCAAGAAATGATGTAATCTGTCCACTTGCCCCTGCATAATAAACCGGAGAGCCTAATACGATTCCGTCTATTTCCGGCAGCTTTGCAATGAATTCATTAACACGGTCATCAACAAAACATTTCCCGGTTTTTTGACAGTTTCCACAGGCGATACAACCTGCTATTGGCTTTACACCTAAATACATCATCTCTGTTTTAATTCCATTTGCCTCAAGGGTATCTGCAACTTCTTTTAATGCTGTGTATGTGCATCCTTCCTTGTGAGGACTTCCATTTATCAATAATACTTTCATCGTAACCTCCTTAAAAATCTGTATAGGATGCTGTATCTTGCATTTCATCCATTAGCTGTACTGTGTTTAAGGCAATTTCTCGAATTCCGTTACAGCAATCTGTTCCCATTGGAAGGGATTCCGGTGGATTATCCATTTCTGCAACCTTGATATAGAGTTCTGCGGCTTTCTTTGGATTACCTGCTTGCGTTCCATTTTGTCCATTATAAAAATCCATATTTTCATCATAAAGGTCTTGATATGGGGAGTGTTCCGCTATATCTGTTTTATGTGAAGCCCCAAAAAACTCTGTTCTCATAAATCCGGGTTTTACATCCGTAACGTGAATTCCGAATTGCTTAACCTCCATTGCCAATGTTTCAGAAAGAGCCTTTACAGCGTGCTTTGTCGCACAATATGGACCGGATAAAGGACCGACATTATAGGCACCCAAACTGCTCACATTAAAAATATGACCGCTGTTCTGTTTTCTCATTATCGGTAATGCAGCTCTGATAACATTTAGCAGTCCAAAAACATTGATGTCAAATAGTTCTCGAACAGCTTTATCACTCATTTCTTCAATCGTTGCCAAATGTGTATATCCTGCATTATTGACCACTACATCCACTCTTCCGAATTTCAACACTGTCTTTTTCAATGCGGTTTTTACGCTTTCTTCATCTGCAAGATTCATTGAGAGTGGTAAAAACTGTTCACTTTCATTTCCAAAAGCTTCTATTAAAGCCTGCTTGTTTCTACTCGTCGCTGATACCATATAACCTTGTTCCAATAATTCGTTAACCAATGCGTGTCCTAACCCTTTGGAACATCCTGTAACAAACCATACTTTCTTATTTTTCATTTTTCTTCCTGCCTTTCCAAATTAACTTCTGCATATATTCGTGACTCCATTCGTCTTCCTTGCCGGCTAAAAGTTTTGCATAATGGTCAACTTTTCTATCCAACACTTTTATTCTCAGCTTCAAGTTTTCAATTTCTTCCAGTGTCTTTTCTCGCTGTTTGGACATAATCTCGAACCTTTGCTGTAATGTAGAATCACCCTGCTGATACAATTCAATGTATCTTTTTATTTCTTTTAAAGGCAATCCTGTATCCCTAAGTGAAATACTGACAAAAAGCCATTCTAATTCCATATCATCAAAAATTCGCTGATTATATGAATCTCGTTTTGTTCCCGGTATCAATCCCTGGTCATCATAATATCTGACTGTATGAACTGAAACTCCAAGAATATCAGCTACTTCCTTTACTGTATACATAGTCTTTGCCTCCTTAATTGCAGTATACAGCATTCGAGTTACTCGAATGCAAGAAGTTTTTTAAAGAGTGCAGGATTTTATTAAAATCTATACACTCTTACTCCTAATTTCTTTACAAATTCAGATTTGCATTTCCATTCATTTTAGAAAATGGGCAATCCCGATTGGGACTGCCCATTCATCTTGAAAATTATGCGATTTTTTCTTGCTTGCACCGATTTCTGCATCAATTGATGTAAGTTTGATGTAAATCGCTGTTTTTTCAGTTTTTTATCAAATGAAGTACGTCCCGTCTATTTGATAAAACGGTACATCTTTACATCATCTTAATAGAGCTTTGCACCTGCTGGAATGTGGTCATCAACCATCAGAAGGTTCAGTCCTTCGTGACCGTCTTCCTCGTGTACTGCTGAAATCAGCATACCTTCGGAATCAATTCCCATCATCTTTCTTGGTGGCAGGTTCACGATAGCAATTGCTGTCTTACCAACCAGTTCTTCCGGCTCGTAATACTCGTGAATACCGCTTAAAATCACACGGTCTTTGCGTTCTCCGTCATCTAATGTAAACTTCAGAAGCTTCTTTGACTTCGGTACTGCTTCACAAGCTAAAATCTTAACTGCACGGAAATCAGACTTACTGAATGTATCGAAATCTACCATTTCTTCAAAGATTGGCTCAATCTTTACGTTGGAGAAATCAATCTTTTCAGATTCAGTTTTTACATTTTTTTCAGGTGCTTCAGAAGCTGTATTATTTACATCATTTTTCTTATTTACACCATCTAAGGACTTCATTGTGGGGAACAGGAGGACATCGCGGATGGAAGGGCTGTCTGTCAGCAGCATGACCAAACGGTCAACGCCGAAGCCCAGACCACCTGTGGGCGGCATACCATATTCCAACGCATTGATGAAATCATAATCCACCTGCGCACGGCAATCCGGCTCCAACTCCTTGCGCTCCGCGACCTGACACTCGAAGCGTCCCTTCTGGTCGATGGGGTCGTTCAGCTCGGAGAAGGCATTGCCGAATTCCGTCGCGTTGATGAAGTATTCAAAGCGCTCGGTAAACGCAGGATCATCCGGCTTGCGCTTGGCCAGCGGGCTGATCTCCACCGGGTAATCGTAGATAAAGGTCGGCTGGATGAGCTTGTCCTCGACAAATGCGTCGAAGAACTCGGCGAGAATCGCGCCCTTGGTCGGGATCTCGGGCAGATCGACCTTGTGCTCCTTCGCACAGGCGATCGCGTCCTCGTCCGACTTCCATTCGTTGAAGTCCACACCGCTGTACTTCTTGACCGCCTCGATCATGGTCAGGCGCTCCCAGTGGCCAAGGTCGATCTCGTGGCCCTGATAGGGCACGACCAGCGTACCGCAGACCTTCTGCGCGACCTGCTTCATCATGTCCTCAACCAGATCCATCATGCCGTGGAAATCGGTGTAGGCCTGATACAGCTCGATCGTCGTGAATTCCGGGTTGTGCTTGGGGTCCATGCCTTCATTGCGGAAGATGCGGCCAACTTCATAAACGCGGTCCATGCCGCCGACGATCAGGCGCTTGAGGTAAAGCTCCGTTTCAATGCGGAGAACCATGTCGATGTCCAGCGTGTTGTGGTGGGTATAGAAGGGACGCGCGGAAGCGCCGATCTCAAATGGCGTCAGGATGGGCGTGTCGACCTCAAGGAAGCCGCGCGCGTCGAGGAAGCTGCGCAGCTCGCGCATGATATTGCTGCGCTTGACGAAGGTGTCCTTTACATTGGGGTTGACAATCAGGTCGACATAACGCTGACGATAGCGGGTCTCCAGATTCGTCAGGCCATGGAACTTGTCCGGCAGCGGCAGCAGCGCCTTGGTCAGAAGGGTCTGCTCATGCACACGGACGGAAATCTCACCGCGCTGCGTGCGGAACACGTCGCCATGCACGCCGACGATGTCGCCGATATCGTATTTGCGGAAGTCATTGAACTGCTCCTCCGGCATCTCGTCAAACTTGACATAGAGCTGGATGCGCCCGGCGGCATCCTGCAAATCGCAGAAAAGCACCTTGCCCATGCCGCGCTTGGTCATGATGCGTCCGGCGAGGGAAACGGGCTTGCCCTCCATCTCGTCAAAGTGATTTTTGATCTCTTCGCTGGTGGTATTGGTTTCAAAACGGGTCTGGGCGAAGGGGTTCTTCCCCTCGCTCTGGAGCTGCGTCAGCTTCTCTCTGCGGATGCGCATCTGATCGGTCAGCGACAGCTCCTCCTGCGGTACAAACTTTGCCACGATCTATCTCCTTATTTTATCTCTCTACTGCCAGAATTTTAAACTTTACGATGCCGATTGGCGCCTCGACCTCGACGACATCGCCGATGTGCTTGCCGATCATCGCGCGGCCAAAGGGGGAGTCATCGGAAATGCGCGACTCGCGTGGGTTGGCTTCCTGAGAACCGACGATGGTATAGACCGCGTCCTCATCCAGCTCAACGTCATGCACTTTTACGGTGCATCCAAGGCCAACCGTTCCGGTGTGAGCCGCCTCGGCAGCCTCGTCGATCACGACGGCGTGCGTGAGGATGTTTTCCACTTCCGCGATGCGGCCATAGAGCTTGGCCTGCTCGTTTTTGGCTTCATCGTATTCACTGTTTTCGGAAAGGTCGCCGAAGGAGCGCGCTTCCTTGATCTGCTCGGCAACTTCTTTTTCCTTTGTGGTCTTGAGGTAATTCAGCTCCGCCTCAAGCTCTTTCAGACGTTCTCTGGTCAGTTTGAATTCTTTTGCCATTTTATATACCTCCTGTGCCGTAAGGCGATTGCAATACAAATTGATTCGTTATATTATAGAGGATGCGTCCCCCGCCTGTCAAGGATTTTCTTGCGGCAGCGCGGAAATTGCCGCCTGAAGCTGGGTATCCGCGGCCGCATCGACCAGGCCGAGGTACAAATTCTGATAGGTTTCGTCGTCGACCTCCACCACGATGTCCGGCGTCACGCCGACATCCGTGAGCGTTACGCCGTGCGGCGTCTTGTAATGGCCGGTGGAAACCGCCACGGCGGAACCGTCACTGAGCTGGAAGGTCTGCTGATAGTTGCCCTTGCCGCAGGTTTTGGTGCCGACGATGGTCGCCGCGCCGTATTCCTGAAGCGCCGCCGCAAAGAACTCCGCCGCGGAATAGGAGTCGTCGTTGACGATCACCGCCATGGGCATATCCAGATGGTTCGCGTCCGAATAGTCTGTGGTTTCATTGCCGAGATAGTCCACGGAGGTGAAGAGCGGGCCCTCCGGAAGGAGATAATCCAGCACCGTTAGGAGCTCCGTTTTCATTCCGCCGGGGTTAAAGCGCAGGTCAAACACCAGCGACTGCGCACCCTGCTCCCGCAGCGACTCGATCGCGGCGATGGTGTCGCGCGCACAGTTGGAGTCAAAGTTGTTGATCTTGATATAGCCGATCCCGTTGCCCATGAGCCTGGAGGCAACGACCTCGACCTCGATCTTCGCGCGCATGACGGCGACATCAAAAGATTCCTCGCCGCGGAGGATGGTCAGCGTGACCTCCGTCCCTGCCTCGCCGCGCACGCGGTTTTTCGTTTCCGTCATGCCGAGGGCAACGGTACTCTCCCCTTCTACCGCAGTGATGATGTCGCCTGCCCGCAGCCCGGCTTCCTCGGCGGGGCTGCTGGGCGTCACGCTCTTGATGGCAAAGCCCTTGGCCGTCGCCTCATCCTCCGGCTTCTGGATAGTCACGCCAATGCCGACATAGGCATTCGCGTTGGACTCCAGATAGGAGGCAAAATCCTCCGCGCTGATATAGTAGCTCCAGCGGTCGCCGGTCGCTGCCACGGCAGCATTGGAGAGCGCATCGTCCAGCTTCTTCATATCCAGCCCGTCCACGTACTTTTCATCCAGCAGGGACACGAGCTCCTCTACCTTGGACAGATACGCCGGGGTCTGGGCATCGTCGGAAAGATCCGTCTGGGCATTGCGCTGCTCGCGGACGTGGAAGCCCGCCACGCAGCCCAGCACGGTCGACACAAACACAACGAGTGCCGTCACTCCGGCACAGAGGAAATAGGGCCATACTTTTCTGTTCTTTTCCATAATCTTCTCCGAGTCATAAAAGTCAATCGCCCACAGCCCCGCGCGGGGCTGTGGGGAAGTTAGCGGTTGCTACCAATTAGGATGATAGCCGGAACGCGCACCGTTTAACCGCTCAGACCAGCACCGAGGCCACAAGGCCAAGGATGATCACGAGCGCCAGCACGATGGCGATCACGGAAACGATCACACGCCGGTACTTATACATTCACAGTGCCTCCTCAGGGGACGGAAACATAGTCAAACGGATTTTGCAGCGAGCCGTTGTAGTAGACATTGAAGTGCAGATGGTTGCCGGTGGAGTTGCCGGTCGTGCCGACATAACCGATTACATCGCCCTGATTGACGTACTCGCCGACGCTGACCGCATAATAACGCATATGCGCATACAGGGTGGAATAGCCGTCGCCGTGGTTGATGACCACGTAATTGCCCCAGGAATACTGGGCATAGGCCGCCGTCGTGACCGTGCCGCTCTTGGAGGCGTAGATGGGTGTGCCGCCGGCAGCGGCAAGATCCACGCCGCTGTGGAAGGTGTAAGTACCGCTGATCGGATGGTAGCGATAGCCATAGGGAGAGGTGCACCACGAGCCGCAGCTTCTGGGCAGCGGATAGAGGAAGGAACCGTCGCCGGTCGTACCGCCGCCGGAACCGCCTCCGCTTGAGCCGCCGTTATTCTTATTGGCCTCTTCCTGCGCCCTGCGCTCGGCCTCGACCTTTTCGTTATACTCTTTTTCCTTCTGCGCAATCTCCTCGGCAAGCTCGTTCTTCATGGCGTCGTATTTTTCCATATCGGCATCCAGAAGCTCCGCATTGGCAATCAGCTCATCGAGCAGCTTTTCGGATTCGGCGCGCTTGGCCTCCAGCTCCTCCTCCGCCGCGGCAAGCTCGGTCTTTTTCTCTTCGACCGTCACCTTCTCGGCGGCAAGCGTTTCCTTTGCGGAAAGCACGTCGCTGGCCAGCGTGCGGATCTCCTCCATCATGCGCTGGTCGCTCTTGGCGATCTCTTCGACCATGGAAATGCGGTTGAGCATCTCGGAAAAGCTGTTGGCACGGAAGATGACCGCCCAGTAGGAAATATCACCCTGCTCCTGCATGGCACGCAGGCGCTGCTTATAGTGCTCCAGCAGATCGTTCTGCTGTGCCTGAAGGTCGTCCAGCTCCGCCTGCTTTTCCGCGATCAGCAGATTGTACTGCCGGAGCTGCTCGTTGAGGTTCTGCACCTGCTGATAGATCAGCGTGACCTCATGGTCGACCTGTGCGCGCTGGTCAACGACGTTGACCGTTTTTTCATCGTTGGCGTCGATCTGCGCCTGCAATTCGTTTTTCTGCGCGTCGATCTCGTCGGCCCGTTTCTCCAGCGCGTCCAGCTCATCCTGAATATCGGAGGAGCTGACCGCAAGTGCCGGAGAAAACAGGCAGGTAATCAGCGACAGCGCCAGAAGCACTGCGCAAATGGAACGAAAGAAATACTTCATCAGTGTATCACTCCTTAAACCTTGAGGAAGCGGCGGATGGACATCAAGCTACCGACAATACCGATCAGGAAGCCGACCACGAGGCAGATGCCGGCCATCGGCCACAGGACCTGCGTGAAGGGCACGATGGTGAGGAAATCCAGAGAGCCGGTCTTCTGGATGGCGCCGCGGATCGCCTCATAAAGGCCCCACTCAAGGAAGAAGGAGCACACGGCACCGATCAGCCCCAGCAGGAAACCTTCGACCACGAAAGGCAGTCGGATAAAGCTGTTGGTCGCACCGACCATCTTCATGATGGCAATTTCCTCCCGGCGGTCAAACATCGCAAGGCGGATGGTATTGGAAATAATGATCAGGGAAACGATCAGCAGCACCGCGGTGATGCAGACCGCCGCCAGATAGATCACATTGCGGATCGTGGAAAGACCCTCTGCGATCTCCGGCTGGGCATAGACATCGGCGACGCCGGGCACATTGCGCAGCGTTTCGACGGTCTCTGCGAGTTTGTTGTTATCCTCCAGCGTGACGATATACTGGTCGCGCATGGTTTCGGCCGTGACGCCTTCGTACATGGCCTGATTGTATTCGTCGATAAACTCCTGCAGCGCCTGCTCGCGGGAAACGAACTCGGCATTGGCAACATTATCGACCAGATTGATCTGAGAGCCGACGCTCTTGGCCTCAGCGGAGGTGTAATTCTCGTCGATGCAGACCAGCACTTCGTTTTCCTTCTGCAAGTCCTCGACGATCAGGTTGAGGTTATAGGTGATCAGGCCGAAGCTGCTGACGATCACCAGACAGGCGACCGTGATGCAGATGGCCGCAAAGGACATAAAGCCGTGCTTGAAGATGGCACGCACGCCCTCCTGCAGCAGAAAGCTGAAATTATTGTTCTTCTTCATAGTTATAGTACCCGTCCATTCCGTCGCTGATCACCTTGCCGTTGTTAATGGCAACGACGCGCTTTGTGAAGCGATCCACCAGAGATTTTTCATGCGTGACGACCATGACCGTCGTGCCCAGCGCATTGATCTGCTCCAGAAGCAGCATGATCTCAAAGGAACGCGCAGGGTCGAGGTTGCCGGTAGGCTCGTCCGCGATGATCATCGTCGGGTTGTTGATCAGCGCACGGGCAATGGCCACACGCTGCTGTTCGCCGCCGGACAGCTCGTTCGGCAGACGGCGAGCCTTATTTTCCAGCCCGACCAGCTCCAGCACGTAGGGCACACGCTTTTTGATCTCCTTGGTCGGCGCGCCGATGACGCGCATGGCAAAAGCGACGTTTTCGTAGACCGTTTTGTTCTCGATCAGACGGAAATCCTGAAAGATGACGCCGAGGGTGCGGCGCATGTACGGCACAGAGGAACGCTTGATGGATTCGAGCTTGTAGCCGTTGACGAGGATAGAGCCGGAGGTCGGCTTCAGCTCCGCCGTCAGGAGCTTGATGATGGTGGACTTGCCGGAGCCGGACTGCCCGACCAGAAAGACAAACTCGCCGTCGTCGATGTGCATATCAATGCCGTTGAGGGCGTGCGTTCCGGTTTCGTATGTTTTGGTAACGTTTATCAGATCAATCATAAAGTAAATGACTTCTTTCTTTAGAGCATATGGTTCTCGCGGGAAGCGAGGTACTTCTTGACCATCAGCGCGACCTTGAAGATGATCGCGTCGTCAAATTCGCGCAGATCCAGTCCGGTCAGCTTCTTGATCTTCTCAAGACGGTAGACCAGCGTGTTGCGGTGGACAAAGAGCTTCCGCGAGGTTTCGGAAACGTTCAGACTGTTCTCAAAGAACATGTTGATGGTAAACAGCGTCTCCTGGTCAAGCGAGTCGATGGAGTTTTTCTTAAAGACCTCCGACAGGAAGATCTCGCACAGGGTCGTCGGGAGCTGATAGATCAGGCGGCCGATGCCGAGGTTTTCATAATTGATGATGGTCTTTTCCGTATCAAAGACCTTGCCGACCTCGATGGCGACCTGCGCCTCTTTATAGGAGTCGGCCAGCTCGCGCAGGTGCTCGGACACCGTGCCGATGCCGATGGTCGTGCGGACGAACAGCTCGGACTTGAGCCGGTCTTCGATCGTGCGGGCAAAACGGGTCAACTCTTCCGACGTAACATCGGCAGCGACCTGACGCACGACGGCAATGTCGGTTTCATTGACATTGATGACAAAATCCTGCTGGGTATCGGGGAACATGTTCTGCAGCAGCTCGACGGCGCTCACATCCGCCCGGCCGAGCTGGCGGATCAGAAAGACCACGCGCGGCAGCTCCGTCTGGAAATGCAGCTCCTTCGCGCGGATATAGATATCCCCCGGCAGAATATTGTCGGTGATGATATTCTTGACAAAGGTACCTCTGTCATGTTTTTCCTCATAATAGGTCTTGGTAAAGTTCAGGGACACCTGCGCCATACGGCAGACGGAAAGCGCGGTGTGATCCGTTCCTTTCGTAAAGACGGAAAAGCCGAAGGTCGGGTTCCATCCTTTCAGCGTCATGAAAGTATACTCTCCGCAGAAAACCGGCGCGTCCGGCATCGCCGCGATCGCCGTGACCGCATCCGGCCACTTTTCCCCGATCAGCGCCGCATCGCTGCAGGAAATTACGACACCGTCCGTGTCGATCACACCCATAGGCAGACCGGCAGCCTCGCTGAGCTGTGTTACAACACCCTGAAAAATACGACTGGACATACGCTTTGTCCTCCTTACCTTTGAAAGAAAATGTCGATATTCGGCAAATTTCAATAGTTATCATACTATCTTTTTCGTCGGATTGCAATAGGGTTGAGCATTTTATTTCAAAAAAGGCCGTCGTTTTTATGGATTTTTCATAATACCTTCGTCATAATGGCCAAAAGCAGCAGCATGATTTTGGCACATTGAATCAAATTCCGCTTCCCTCCGCTTCGTCAAAATGAACAGAGTCCAACAGCGAGAGCTCTTCGTTTGTCAGTTCACGTGTCTTTCCGATCGGAAGCTCTCCAAGCTGCACGCCGCCTTCGGCAATTCTGCGCAGATACGTGACAGGCTTTCCCCGGCTGGCGAGCATCCGCCGCACCTGATGATACTTCCCCTCGCACACGTAGACGAGGCTTTTCCCCGGTCCCTGCGGCTCCAGCCGCGCCGGAAGGCACTTCGTCCCGTCGCGCAGCTCCACGCCCTCGCGGAAGGCCGCGATGTCCTGCGCGTCGGCTGTGCCCTCGTGCTCGGCGTAGTAGCATTTTTCCACACCGCGGCGCGGCGAGATCAGCCGGTGCGCAAGCTGGCCGTCGTTCGTAAAGAGCAGCAGCCCCTCCGTGTCCTTGTCCAGCCGTCCGACCGGCGTCAGATCGCGGTACTGCGGCGGTAAAAGCTCCATGACCGTCCGGTCGCGCGGGTCGGCCGTGGAAGTCACGAATCCCGCCGGCTTATGGAACATCAGCACGATGCGCCGCGCACCGCCGACGCGCACGCCGTCGAGAAAGATCTCGTCGTTCTTTTCGTCCACTTTATATTCCGGCTCGCGCACAACGCGCTCCCCCACCCGCACCCGTCCGGCACGGATGATCTGGCGCAGCTCCCTGCGCGAGGCGACCTTGCTGTCGGAGAGAAACTTATCCAATCGCTGCATTGCTTGACCTCCATACGGCATATTTGTCCGAGGACGGACATACAGTGTATCACATCAATCACTTCTGGGGGGAATCTCATGTTTGTTATGACTGCAAAAATATCAAAGACAAAGCTGGCCGCAGCCGCCGTCGTTCTGGTCGCGGTCGTCCTCGTGGTCGTCCTGCTGGTCACCGGCAGCGGCGGCAAAAAAGCCTCGCTGGCAGACGCACCCGCCGGTGCGACCAACGACGAGCGCGTCGCCTACCTCGCCACCTTCGGCTGGAGCGTCAACGCAGAGCCGAAGGAAGTCCAGAAAATCCGCATTCCGGAAAGCAGCGACAACAAGGTCTTTGCACGCTACAACGAATTACAGCGCAGTCAGGGCTTCGACCTGACCGGCTTCGGCGGGAAGGAAGCCATGCGCTATGTATATGAGATCCTGAACTATCCGAACGCCGCAGCCCCGGTCTACGCCAGTGTGATCGTCTATGACGGTCACATCATCGGCGGCGACATTACCAACTCCGCACCGGAGGGAAAGATCCACGGCTTCAAGATGCCCGGCACGGCCCCGGAAACGAGCAGCGAGTCCCTCTCGGAATCCAGTTCCGGCGCATCCGGCGAAAGCACGGAGCCCTCTGAGCCGAGCGAAAGCACCGCACCGGAAACCACCGAGCCGACCGTCTCCTCTGCTTCCTAGTATACCACAGGCGGTCAAGGGCAGAAAGGGATTGACATCGGGCGCGGCGGTGCTATAATAAAAGCAACTCCATATGTGATCTTCAGGGCAGGGTGAAATTCCCGACCGGCGGTAGAGTCCGCGAGCGCCTTCGGGCGCAGGAACCGGTGTGATTCCGGTACCGACAGTATAGTCTGGATGGAAGAAGAAATGCAGTTTTTTATGCTGTCCAAGGAAGATCCTTTGGACAGTTTTCTTTTTGGAGGTGTTTTGTTATGAAACACGAAAAAACCAGGCGGCTTGCCGTCACCGCCATGCTCTGCGCGCTGGCCTATGCGGCCGTCGCAGTCGCACGCATTCCCATCACGCCGGTGGAATTCCTGAAGTATGAGCCGAAGGACGTCATCATCGCCATCGGCGGCTTCCTCTACGGACCGCTGGCAGCGCTGAGCATCAGCGTGATTGTTTCGCTGATCGAGATGCTGACCATCAGCTCCACCGGATGGATCGGCTTTGCGATGAATGTTCTTTCCTCCGTAGCCTTCTCCGGTATCGCCGCACTTGTCTACCGCAAAAAGCGCACGCTGGGCGGCGCAGTGCTGGGACTATGCCTCGGTGTGGTTTGCATGGCCGGAACCATGGTGCTGTGGAACTACCTCATCACCCCCCTGTACATGGGCACCTCGCGCGCGGATGTGGCAGCCATGCTGCTGCCGATCATCCTTCCCTTTAATCTGCTCAAGGGCTGCCTGAACGGCGCGCTGACAGCGCTGCTGTACCGCCCCGTGGTGCAGGGTCTGCGCCATGCGCATCTCTTCCCGGAAAGCAGCGCCGCACCCGCAAGGAAGCGCGGCAAGCTGCTGGTCTGGATCGGTTCCGGCGTGCTGTTGCTTGCCAGCATCGTCATTATTCTATTTTTACGCGGAATTTTCTGAAAAAAGCATGGCGGGATATCCTCCCGCCATGCTTTTATATCCGCATAAATCCGCAGCAGCCAAGCTCTGAAAGCTCCTGAAATCCCATTGAGTGATAAAAAGCGAGCGTTTTCGGCGTGTTGTCTGTCATAAGCTCAATCTGCCGCACCGAAGCGAACCGCTTCAAAAGTTCCCGCAAGAGCGCCGATCCAATACCCTTACGCTGCTGTGCCGGATAGACCAGAATATCCTGCACGAACACGATGGTTTCCCCGTCGCCCACCGCGCGGAGGATCCCCTGCAAGCGTCCGTCCTCATAGGCCGCCAGCTTCAGAAGAGAACGTTCAAAGCCGCGCCGTAGTGCTTCCGGCCGCTCGGTGTAAGCTGTCCAGCCCACAGCAGCATATAGAGGAAGGATTTCCTCCTCACGGTATTGGAGGTATTCTTTGATTTCAACCATTCGACGATTCTCCCTCGCCCAGCAGGTTCAAAAATTCCTGCTCGGTCAGGACGGGAATTCCCAGTTCGTTGGCCTTTTTCAGCTTGCTGCCTGCGTTTTCGCCGGCGACCACATAGGTGGTTTTTTTCGACACGGAGCCTGCGGCTTTTCCGCCGCGGGCTTCGATTTTTTCCGTCGCCTCGTCGCGCGTGAAGAGCGTCAGCGCACCCGTGAGCACGATGGTCATCCCGGCCAGCCGGTCGTCGCCCTGCGGCGCGGTGCTCCGGAAATTCACCCCCGCCTCGCGCAGGCGCGAGATCACGTGCTGCGACTGCGGGCTTGCAAACCACGAAACGATGTTCTCCGCCGTGATCGCGCCGATGTCGCGCACCTCAGTCAGTTCCTCCGCCGTCGCCTGCATCAGCGCGTCCAGAGAGCCGAAGGTCTTGGCCAGCACCTTGGCCGCCTTCTCGCCCACCTGACGGATGCCGAGAGCGAAGATCAGGCGGCTGACGTCGTTTTGTTTGCTGGCCTCGATCGCCGTCAGGAGCTTCTGCGCGGCCTTGCTGCCGCTTTTCCACAGGCTTTTCAGCTCGTCCAGCGTCAGATAGTAGATATCCGCCGGGGAGTGGATCGCCCCCATGGCGATGAGCTGCTCGACGATGGAATCGCCCAGTCCCTCAATATCCATGGCATTGCGCGACACAAAATGCGCAATGTTTCTGGAAAGCTGCGCCGGGCACTCCGCACCGGTGCAGCGGATGGCCGCGCCGTCCGGATCGCGCTCCACGGGCGCGCCGCAGACCGGGCAGACCGCAGGAAGATGATAGGGCTGCGTCCCCGCCGGGCGCTTTTCCTGCACCACGGAGAGGATTTCGGGGATGATCTCCCCGGCCTTGCGGATGCGGACGGTATCGCCGATGCGGATGTCCTTTTCGGAAATAAAGTCCTGATTGTGCAGCGTCGCGTTCGTGACGGTCGTCCCGGCCAGACGCACCGGACTGACCACGGCCTTCGGCGTCAGGACTCCGGTTCTGCCCACCTGCACGACAATGTCCTCCACGACCGCTTCCTTGATCTCCGGCGGATACTTGTAGGCGCAGGCCCAGCGCGGGAATTTCGCCGTACTACCAAGCACCGTGCGGTCGGAGAGGTCGTCCAGCTTGACGACCGCACCGTCGATGTCAAAGGAATAGTCATAGCGCTCCTGCCCAATGCGGCGGATCTCCGCAATGGCCTCCTCCGCCGTGCGGCAAAGTTTGTGTGGAATGACCTTGAAATGCCGCTCGGCAAGGTATTCCAGCGTCTGGGTGTGCGTGTCGAACCGAGCCTTCTCCGACAGCTGCAAATTGAAGATCAGAATATCCAGCCGGCGCGCCGCGGCGACCGACGGGTCAAGCTGACGCAGGCTGCCCGCTGCGGCATTGCGCGGATTGGCAAAGAGGGGCTTGCCCTCCTCCTCGCGTTTTTCATTGAGCGCTTCAAATACCGCCCGCGGCATGAAGACCTCGCCCCGGACGATCAGGCGGCCGGGCGTATTCTCCAGCCGCATGGGGATGGAGCGGACGGTCTTGAGGTTCTCCGTCACGTCTTCGCCCGTCACACCGTCGCCGCGCGTCGCGCCGCGGACAAACAGGCCGTCCTGATATTCCAGCGCGACGGACAGGCCGTCCACCTTCGGCTCCACACTGTAGGCCGCATCCGGCGCCGTTTCGCGCAGATGCGTGTCAAAGTCCCGCACCTCGTCTTCAGAAAACACGTCCTGTAAGCTCTCCAGAGGGACTGCGTGCTGCACCTTTTCAAACTTGCTCAGTGCCTCGCCGCCGACGCGCTTCGTCGGCGAAAGGGGCGAGGCGTACTCCGGATAGGCGGCCTCCAATTCCTCAAGCCTGCGCAGCTTGCGGTCGTATTCATAGTCCTCCATCGTCGGCGCATCAAGCACGTAGTAAAGGCGGTTGGCCTCCTCCAGCTCTTTCGTCAGCGCTTCGATCTCGTTTTTCGGATTCATGGCAGTTCCTCCATGTCAATATAAGTCGTCGGCACCTGCCCGACAATCACCGTTTCGGCCGCGATCACGCTGGAATCCACTTCGACATCCTGCGTTCCGGCGAGGGTCAGAATTGTTATCGTAACATTGATGTCAATCGTGATCCGATGCAGCGTCTGATTGATGCCAGCGGCAGTAAATTCGTTGTGAAACACTGCGTCCGACGTACGAACGGCCAGGACGCGGACGGCAAGATTCGGCCCGCAGCCGGAAAACAGCTCCGGAAGGATGACGCTTCCCAGAGGAACGCCGAGCTCCTCCACAGACAAATCGAGGAGCCGTTCATCCACGCGGTTCAGTATTTCCGTTTTAAGGCGGTTGATTCCAGCAATATTGGCGTGCAGCGCAGTCACACTGCCCGCCGTGTCTTTTTCCGTAATGATCATCCGCTCGTAATCAATTTCGCCGCTCTCAATCTGTTCCTGAATAGCATCATTAATCGCAGCGGAAGCCTGATTGTCCACCTGTGTAATGACCAGCTCCTCTGCCATGGGTGCAAAGCGCTGGCGGAGTAAAATGGTAAAGCCCACCAGCACGACCAGTGCAGCCGCCGCCAGAAGGCGAAACCGGTTTCTTTGCTCCAACGTCATTTAGACCACCCCGCAGATGGATATGCCGCGGACGGCCGGAATATACCGGATTTCCTTACGCCTTGTGCATCCGCGCCGCGGCGGCGCAGGCCATCAGGCGCTTCGTCCCGACCTGATCAAAGGCGATCTCCAGCATGGCGTCGTTACCCATTTTCAGGACGGACAGGATCATACCTCGGCCGAAGGTGTCGTGCACGATCATATCGCCCTTGCGGAAGTCCGGCAGCGCCGCCTGCGTCTTGCGGGTCTGAAAGGAATCCGTCCATGCCCGCGGCTGATGCTGCGGCTGGGCGGGCTTCTGATAGGTCTTGGGCAGCTCCGCCTTCTTGCCGGTGATCAGCTCCGGCGGAATTTCCTCAATAAAGCGCGAATGGCGGTTGACCGAGGTGCGACCGTAGAGCATACGCTGTTTGGCGCAGGTCAGCGTCAGGTGCTTTTTCGCGCGCGTAATGGCCACGTAGCACAGCCGACGCTCCTCCTCCATCTCCTCCGGGTCGCCGATGGAGCGCATCCCGGGGAAAAGTCCCTCCTCCATGCCGATCACATAGACATTCGGGAATTCCAGGCCCTTGGCCGAGTGCATCGTCATCATGACGACGGCGTCCGCGTCCTGGTCGTACTGCTCAATGTCCGTATAGAGCGCGATCTCCTCCAGAAATCCGCTGAGGGTCGGCGTATCTGCGTTCTCCACATAATTGACGATGGAGGATTTCAGTTCGCGGACGTTTTCCAGACGGGTGCGGTTTTCCAGCTCGTCCTTTTCTTCCAGCATTTTGACATAGCCGGTGCGGATGAGCAGCTCCTCATAAAAATCCGGCAGCGGCAGCGTCTGCGCCAGCTCCGCACACTCCTCGATCAGCACGGTGAAGTTCATCAGCTTCTGCGCCGAGCGCTCCATCGCAGGATAGGAATAGGGGTCGCTGACCACGCTGTAAAGGGGCTTCCCCGATGCGGCGCAGAGGCGCTCTATCGTTTCGACGGTCTTTGCGCCGATGCCGCGCGGCGGCTGATTGATGATGCGCTTGAGGCGCAGGTCGTCGGCGCGGTTGCTGATCACCCAGAGATAGGCCAGCATATCCTTGACCTCCGCGCGGTCAAAGAAGCGCGTGCCGCCGATGATGCGGTACGGAATGCCGCAGCGCTTGAAGGCATATTCCATCGCGTTCGACTGCGCGTTCGTGCGGTAGAGAATGGCAAAATCCTTGAAGTTTTTTCCGTGGGATTCCGTCAGAATATTATTTGCAACAAAATTCGCTTCATCCGACTCGTTGTACGCCTCGTAAAACAGAATATTGTCGCCCGCGCCGTTGTTCGTCCAGAGCTTCTTGCCCTTGCGGCCGTGGTTGTTGGAGATCACCGCGTTCGCCGCGTCGAGGATGGACTGCGTGGAGCGGTAGTTCTGCTCCAGACGGATGACGCGCGCGCCCTTGTACTCCTTTTCAAAGTCCAGAATATTGCGGATGGTCGCGCCGCGGAAGCGGTAGATGCTCTGGTCATCGTCGCCCACGACGCAGATGTTCTCATAACGTCCTGCCAGCAGCGAGGCCAGTAAGTATTGCAGATGGTTCGTGTCCTGATACTCGTCGATGAGGACATAACGGAACTTGCGCTGGTAATAATCGCGCACGTCCTCAAACTGCTGCAAAATCTGCACGGTCAGCAGGATGATGTCGTCAAAGTCCACGGCGTTGGATGCCTTCAGCCGCGACTGGTACTCCTTGTACAGCTCCGCGATCCGTTTGAGACGGTAGTCGTCGCCCGCGTCCTTGGCAAAGGCCTCCGGAGAGGCCATCTGATCCTTGGCCTTGGAGATCATGCCGAGAACGGAGCGCGGCGGGAAGGTCTTTTCGTCCAGATTTCGATCGCGCAGGATCTCCTTGATCACGCGCTCGGAATCCGCCGTGTCGTAGATCGTAAAGCTGCGGTCGTAGCCGATGCGCTCGATCTCCCGGCGCAGGATGCGGCAGCAGGCCGAATGGAAGGTCATTGCCCAGACGTCGTTGGCCTCCGGCCCCAGCATGGCGGTCAGACGTTCTTTCAGCTCATTGGCTGCTTTGTTTGTAAATGTAATGGCGATGATGGACCACGGCGCCGCAGGATGCAGCGCGCACAGCTCGTCCGCCGCCGCGCGGTTTTCCTCGTGCGGCTTGGCAAGCTCGCCTTCCAAAAAACAGACGTCCTCCTCCGTGACCGGCCGCGCCAGCTCGTCCGAGCCGGCCGCGCAGCCGAAGCGGATGAGATTTGCAATGCGGTTGATGAGGACGGTCGTCTTGCCGCTGCCGGCGCCGGCCAGCAGCAGCAGCGGCCCCTCCGTCGTGAGGACGGCCTCCAGCTGCATGGGGTTCATGCGGGAAAACTGTCGGATGATGTATTCTTTTCTTGCGGTCAGAAACCGCTGTTCCAAGCTCTGTGCCATTGTCTGCTCCTGATCAAAATGATTTGCTTCTATTCTACTTCATTTTTCCCCGGAAATAAAGAGCCTGTTTTCCGCCGCAGGAAAAATCGGCAATTTCACCGAAGCGGGATTTTATATAGCTTTTTCCCCACGGATTTGATATAATGTACTCAGTTTTGATCAGGAGGTGCGCCCATGTCCCTCTCCGCTTCCGCGCCATGGCGCAGATTCTACGGCAATATGCCCTTCACCATTGACTATCCAAGGCTCACCATGTATCAGCTCGTAGCGCAGACCGCCAAGCGCGTGCCGAATCTCTGTGCCTACGAATTCATGAACCGAAAAACCAGCTTTTCCGCCTTCCTGCGCCGGATCAACCGCGCCGCCGCCGCGCTCTATGCCCTCGGCATCCGCAAGGGCGACCGCGTCACGATCTGTATGCCGAACACCCCGCAGGCCGTGGACTGTTTTTACGCGCTCAGCCGCATCGGCGCGGTCTCCAATATGATCCATCCGCTGTCCGCGGTGGAGGAGATCACCTTTTACCTCAACCAGTCGGACAGCAAGGCGATTCTGACGCTCGACCGTCTGTACGGCAAGGTCACGCAGGCGATGCGCGGGGCAAAGCGCCGGCCGCTGCTGCTGATCGCGCGGATCTCGGATGAGCTTTCCCCTCCCATGAAGCTCGGCTACGCCCTGACGCAGGGACGCAAAACGCCGAAGCTGCCGCGCAGCGGCTACCTTCTCTGGGCCGACGCGCTGCGCTGCTTCCGCACCCACCTGCCCGACCCGGACGAGGACTACGCCGCCCGTGCTTCAATTCTCTATTCCGGCGGCACAACGGGAACGACCAAGGGCATCTGCCTCTCCAGCTACAACTTCAATGCGCTTGCGCTGCAAACCATCGCCGCCAGCGGCTATGCCAGTCTGGAAGGCCTGAAAATGCTGTCCGTCATGCCGATCTTCCACGGCTTCGGTCTCGGCATTGGCATCCACACCGCGCTGGTCGGCGGCGCACGCTGTATTCTCGTCCCCACCTTCACCATCAAGGGCTACGCGGAGCTGCTGCGCAGGAAGCACCCGAACTTCATTCCCGGCGTACCGACGCTCTTTGAAGCGCTGCTGCGCACGACGCATCTGGACAAGCTGGATATGTCCTTCCTGATGGGAATGTTCTCCGGCGGCGATACGCTCTCGGTCGAGCTGAAGCACAAGGTCGACCGTTTCCTCAAAGAGCACCGCGCCACCATCCAGATCCGCGAGGGCTACGGCACGACCGAATGTGTCACGGCAAGCTGCCTGACGCCGATCGACTACGCACGCGACGGCTCCATCGGTGTGCCCTTCCCGGATACCTATTATAAAATTGTCAAAACCGGCACCACGCAGGAGCTCGGCCCGGACGAGGAGGGCGAGATCTGCATCTCCGGCCCGACCGTCATGCTGGGCTATCTGGATAACCCGGAGGAAACCGCGCAGACACTCCGCCGCCATGACGACGGCAAGCTCTGGCTGCACACCGGCGACCTCGGCTGCATGGACGCCGACGGCTTTGTTTACTTCCGCCAGCGCATCAAGCGCGTCATTATCACTTCCGGCTACAATGTCTACCCCAGTCAGCTTGAAAACATCATCGACGGGCATGAAAAGGTGCTTCTTTCCTGCGTCATCGGCGTGAAAGACCCCTACAAGATGCACAAGGTCAAGGCCTTCGTCGTCCTCAAGCCGGGAATCACGCCTTCCGAGGCCGTCCGGCAGGAGCTTTTCGCCTACTGTCGGGAGCGCATTGCAAAATACGCCATGCCCTACGAGATCGAATTCCGCGACGAGCTTCCGAAAACGCTGGTCGGCAAAGTTGCCTACCGCGTTCTGGAGGAGGAAGCGGAGAAGGAGGCGCAGGCATGACACCGCAGAAAAACCGCATCTGGGAGCTGGACGCGCTGCGCGGGATCTGTATTCTGGGCATGATGGTCGTGCATTTTGTCTTCGACCTGAACGAATTTGCCGGGCTCGGCCTCACCATGCCCGGCTGCTTCAACTTCTGCCAGCGCTATGGTCACATTCTTTTCATTCTCATCTCCGGCATCTGCGCGACGCTCGCCTCCCGCAGCTTCCGCCGCGGCATGATTGTATTCGGCGCCGGCCTTCTGGTCACAGGCGTGACGCTTTTCATGGTCTGCGTTCTGAAATTTAACCGGAGCCTTTCCATTTTCTTTGGAATTCTACATTTGCTCGGCTTATGCATGATTCTTTTTCCGCTCTTCAAAAAACTGCCCGTCTGGGCGCTTGCGGTGCTGGGCGCGGGCTTTGTCGCCCTCGGCGTATGGCTGGCGGCGCTGGAACCGGTCGCGGTTTCCTTCCCGAGCGCACAGGGTCTGCTTCTCGGCGCGATCGGCATCCGCCCCGCCGGCTTCTACAGCGGCGATTATTTCCCGATCTTCCCGAACCTTGGCTGGTTCCTGCTCGGCGCCGTTCTCGGCCGCACCGCCTACCGCCGCAGAGAAAGCCTGCTGCCGAAGGTGAACGCCGATTTCTTCCTGCTGCGCTTTTTCCGCTTCTGCGGCCGCCATTCCCTGTGGATCTATCTGCTGCATCAGCCGGTGCTGGCCGGGCTGACGATGCTCCTGGCCGCTTTCTTCTGAGAACGAACACAAGCAATCGGCACAACCGTCGAAATGACAGGCTGTGCCGATTTGTTATGCAAAATATCCGCCCTGCCGACTCGGGCAGGGCGGCAAAGAATTAACGCTTATTACTGTATTGCTTTGTGGTGCGTACCATCATGATAATGCTGGCAACACCGCTTGCAGCAAACACCGCAAATGCATACAGGGCATATGGTACAAAGGTGTTGGCCATCCAGAGCGCAACCGCGCACAGACCCCACAAAGCATGCACTACTCCCGTTCCGTAGCACCATCCGCGCAGCGTGCGCTCATCCTGAATGCGCGCCCGAACGCCCTTGGGAACCGTTCGCCCGTTGATAAGCAGGATGCCTTTCAAGATAAAAAACACACCAAAAAACAATAACAGGTAAATCATACGTCGCTCCTTCTTTCGATATCAGTCGAGCAGAATTCGATTTTTGATGCACATTCCTTTGGAATGCTCCAAAATTGCGGTTTCGATCTGCTCAAGCGGATAAGTCTCACTGACGAAGTCCTCTGCGCGGATCACTCCGTTTTTCAGCAGTTCAAAAGCCGTCATAGTATACACCGGTGTGGTGTGATAAAGCCCCATAATGGTAAGCTGTGAATAATGCACCAGATTTGCATCCGCAACGAGCTGTGTTCCGGCCTTGGTTCCGCCGAACAGCAACACCTTGCCACCCTTACGGGCCATACAGATGTTCTTTTCCCAGACCTCAGGGTAACCGGTCGCCTCAATTGCTATATCACAGCCTCTGCTTTCCTCGGTCAGTGCCTTCACCCGTGCAACCGTATCTCCCTGCGAAGCGTTTACGGTCTCTGCGGCGCCGAGCTTTCTAGCCATTGCAAGGCGAAGATCAGAAAGGTCGGTCGCGATCACACGCGCTCCCTTTCTGGTCAAAAGGGCTACATACATCAGGCCGATCGGCCCTGCGCCATTGACGACAACGGTATCGCCCAGATGTACACCAACTGACTCTACGCCGTAAGTGACGCAGGCCAGCGGCTCCATCAAAGCTGCTGTTTCAAACGTCATTTCGTCCGGGAGCAAAAATGTATTCTGCTCGACAATGCGCTGCGGGATGCACTGATACTGTGCAAAGGCGCCCATATTCCAAAGAATATCATCGCACATGGAGTGGATTCCTTTTTTGCAGTAATAGCACTTCTGACAGGGTGCGGAATTGTGGCAGACTACACGATCGCCGACATGAAAGCGTGTGACCCCCTCCCCCACGGCGGATACAACACCGGACGCCTCATGGCCGAAGCCGTAAGGCGGAATATCACCGGGATAACCGCGCAGATAGGTTTTTACGTCCGTACCGCAGGTCAGCGCAACTTGATTGCGCACAATGATCTCGCCGTAGGCAGGTTCCGGGATGGGCGCATCCTCAATTCGGATGTCTTTCGGCCCATAGAACATCACTTTTTTCATTCGTCGATCTCCGGCTGAACGCCATATGTTTCGAACTTTTTCAGCACGACGTCCATCTGCTCCTCAGAAAGCAAAACCGGTTCGCCCGCCAGCTTGCACTTGTAGTAGATCTCCGCACAGAATTCAATCTCCTCCGCTGTATCGAAGGCGGACGGCAGATCCGCACCGCCGGCCAACAGGCCGTGGTTGCCAAGCAGCACCGCATAGCGGTCCTTCATGCCCTCAAGCGCGGACTTTGCAAGCTCGGCCGTGCCGAAGGTCTCATACTTCGTGCAGCGGACATTCTTGCCTGCTGAGCCGATCAGATAGGTGCAGGGCTCAATGCCCCAGTTCAGGCTGGCCAGTACGCAGGAATAAATGCTGTGCGCATGTACTACGGAACGGATTTCCGGGCGCTCACGGTAGAAAATGCTGTGCATTTCATGCTCACTGGAGGGTTTGCGTTTGCCCTCCACGACGTTGCCGTGCAAATCCATCACAACGACATCCTCAGGTGTCAGGGTGAAGTAATCCATGCCGCTCGGGCTGATTGCCATAAGCCCTGCTTCCGGGTCGTAGATGCTGATATTGCCGCCGGTACCCTTGGTCAGGCCGTGCGTGATGAGCATTTTCAGATGTTCAACAATTTCCTGTCTTTCCTTTTGCATTAACGTCATAATTTTCTACCTCGCATCAGAATTTGTTGTAAATACGCGGCGTCCGTCCCTGCTCCAGAACCTCGCGCATCGCCTGCGCCAGCGGGTAGGGTGAACGTGCAATCGCATCTACGGTATCACCGGCAATGTGCGGCGTCAGCGTTACGTTGTCGAGCGTCAGCAGCGGAGAATCTGCCTTGAGCGGCTCGTCATTGAAAACATCCAGGGCCGCACCCGCGATGGTGTGCGTTTTGAGTGCCTTCACAAGCGCTGCTTCGTCGATTAAGCCGGCTCTGGCAGCATTGATCAGATACGCCGCCGGCTTCATGCTGCCTAGCAGTTCAGCGCCAATCATTCCCTCATTTTCCGGCGTCAGTCGTAAATGCAGAGAAATGACATCAGATTCCTTGAAAAGAGCTTCCAACGTCTTTACGGGCTCCACGGGAAGCGTTTTTATCACCTGTTGTGGAAGATAGGCATCAAAACCGAGCACACGAACGCCAAGTGCCGAGAGCTTTTTTGCCAGAAGCGCACCGATGTTTCCGAGGCCGGCAATGCCGACCGTCATATTTTTCAGTGTCGCGGTGTATTCGCTGTTCGGAAATTCGCTGGGCCATACTCCCTGCATCAGCAGGCGGTGGCTGCGCGCAATATTGCGTGTCTCGGCAAGCATCAGCCCGAGCGTAAACTCCGCGACCGCCTCAGCGTTGCGGATGATGTTCACAAGCGGGATCTTCTGCTCCGTCAGAGCATCAACGGCAATATTGTCCACACCGCCGCGGCATACACCGACCAGCTTCAGCCGCTTTGCACGTCTGAGCAGATGCGCAGGAAGCGGGCAGAAATGCACCATAAGCACATCAGCGGTTTCGATCAGGGTATCCAGCTCGGAGGGATATGGCGCTGCATCGGGTCCCTTGTGCTCAATGGCTGTCTGCATCTCGGAAAACTCGTCACGGTCACCGCTTCCCCACTGCAGTACATCGATCTTCGCTTGCGAGCAGTCCAGATCGGCGGCAGCTTTTTCCAGCGTGTGGGGGGACACATATGCGTCCCCTACCACAACAATTTGTTGAATTTTCGCTTTGTTGATCATCATGTTAAGCCTTTGCCTTCACGTCGTTGCAGGTGAGCATATAGTTCAGGACTGCTTCCTTGTTCTTACGGTACAGGAAGTAGGCAACGAAGTAGACAACAACCGTCAGACCGATCCAGATGGGACTCTGGGAAAGGAAGGCTGCAAACAGCAGTGCCAGGAAGGGCATGAAGCAGGTGCAGGTGATGAGCATGGTAGAGCTTGCCAGCTCAAAGCCGACGCTCACAGCAACAGCGGTGTAAAGCTCTGCCATCCAGCCCCATACGTACAGTGCCAGGGAGAAGTAAAAGATCGCGCCGATGAGCGTCTTGAGCATGTTGCCCTTGGAGATGCTGATCATCGGGATCATACAGTAAGGCATCGCGATCAGGTCAACCATGATAAGCGCACGGTTGCCGGGCAGGAAGAAGGCCAGAACAAGCATAATGGGAATCATCAGCGTGCCGACCATGATGGTTGCGGGCTCGCCGTAGCCGGTCGCGTCATTGACGGACAGGTACCACTTGCGGTCCTTGCCGTGCTTCTTTGCAACGCCCTTGGTAGACTCAGTCAGAAGGGTGAATGCGGCGGCGAAGAGAGAAGCGATCTTCGGGAAAATGGCCATAACTGCCGCAGTTGCAATTCCGGCAGACGCGATTTCGCCCCAGGCAGCCAGCGTGTCGAGCTCCTTGATGTTTCCGATGAAGCCGAGCACCAGTCCGACGATCAGGCCAAGCACCATCGGCTCACCAAACAGGCCGAGCTTCTTCTGGACGGTCTTGAGATTGATGTCCACCTTGTTCAGGCCGATCTTGTTCATCAGGAAGTTCACCAGAACGTAGAACGGAACACCTTCAGCATGGTGCGGCGCAGTCAGTGCGCAGCCGGGATAGTTGTAATAGCTTGAGAAGCAAGGTGCCAGCATTTCTGCGAAGAGCAGAACATAGAGGTTCATCAGAACCATCAGGCCCAGAGACAGCCACACATTTTTGGTCGCAATGTACAGCGTGGAGCCCCAAAGCATGAATGAATACGTGTTCCACAGGTCAGAGGGCATGAAGATGTCCGTCCACTTTGTGATGAACAACACAACCTGCAGTACGATGGCAATGATCAGGAAAGCCATGCCGATCTTCGTGGAATATGCAACCAGAGCGCAGGCCTGCCAGCCCACATCGAGAACGGGCAGATTCACGCCGGTGTTGTTGACCATCTTGTCAACGATGCCACTGATGGTAGGCATATAGGCGTTGATGAGGAGGCTGAAGCCGGTCAGTGCAACGCCTGCCAGGAGAGCAGAGCGGAATGCCTTTGCAGGCTTTGCCTTCATAATCAGCGCAATGACAAAAATAATCAGCGGAACAGAAACCGATGCGCCAAAGGTATCAAACACTTTGGAAAGAGTTTCCAAAAACATTCTGTTTTCCTCCGTTTTTCTTTTTATTTTGAGTTATTTGCCGAGTTGATCCAGAACACGCAGTGCTTCTTCCATAAATTCTTCTTCTGCAAAGCCGGTCATAAAGCCGACAGCATTGATTTTCGGAATATCCACGTCATCCTCGATCGGGCTGGTATAAGCGATAAAATCGTAGTGGCCAGACATCAGTGCAAGCTTTACGCCGCCCGGACTGACTTCCGTTGCCTCAAAGCGATAGCCGAGCGCCTCAAACTGCTCCTGCATTTTAACCGCAATCATCGTCGAACTGACAGTGCCTGAGCCACATACAGACAGGACGCTTACCGTCTTTCCTGCTCCGCGAAGGGCTTTCTTTTCCTCTTTCGCACCGTCATTTTTCTTACGAAACAGTCCCATAATTCTCCTCCCTTCTGTTTCTCATTTTTCCGTGCTGCTGTGTCGAAGCCCCGCTTCGTTTCAGCCGTTAAGACAGGCAAGCGCCGCGTACATATCCTCTGTGCTTGCGCTTGTCATCACTTCGCGCAGAACCTCTTCATCCGCAAACAGGCGGAGAATTCTGCGCAGCAGGCCGAGCTGTTCCTGCGGATTGGAGATTGCCATCATCATAACCAGCGAAACGGGAAGATGCTCGTCCTTCGTTCCCATTTCCAGAAAATCGACCGGTTCTTTCAGGCGAGCAACCGCAATGGCCGGTTCTATCACATGCTCTGCAAACGTGTGCGGCATGGCGATATTATACTCGCCCAGCGGCAGGCCCGTCGGGTAGGTCTGCTCTCGGATCAGAACCGCGTCTTTGTAGGTGTCGCGTACTTTTCCCGCCGCCAGAAGTTTGTCTGCCAGCAGAGAAATTGCCTGCTGTTTGTCCTTCGCTTCCAGGTCAAGAAAAATCAGCTCTTTGTGAATCATGCGCATTCCCCCTCGGTGATTCTTGTAAGTATTGACGAAAAACATGCGATTGTTTTGTGATAACTCGTGCGGTTTTCCGCCTTGTTATGCAGTATAGCAGAAAACTTCCGGTTTTGAACGTCCAATCTTGTTCAATTTTCCGGAAGAAAATTAGTCTTCACGGAAATCGAAAAACGGTGTATGATAGGTTCAACATCGGAAAGGAGGCGGCATTAAAATGCTGAACAAAAAACAATGTGATTTTTTTGATGAAATATGCCGGCGTCCCGATGTCTATCGAAGCTATGAGGAACTGGCCGCGATCTTGCAGGTCAGCACGCGCTCCATTCGCAATTACTGCGCGGCTGTTGCCGACTTTGCGGCAGAAATCGGCGCCGGCAGTCTTCTGAGCCTACAGCCTTCCGGCCTGACTCTCTGCGCAACGCGCGAACAGATTCTCTGCGTTCAATCTCACATCCGCGGCAGTGGCTTTTATGCCTACCGCCTTTCTCAGGAGGAGCGTATTGTCGCCATCACACTGATGCTGCTGTCTTCGCAGCAGTCGGTGACCGTCACGCAGATCTGTGATAAGCTCTATGTCAGCCGCGCAACCGTTTTGAATGATATGGAGTGCACGCGCGAATTCTTCCAGCAGTATAACGTACAAATTCAGAATATCCGCGGTTACCGTTTGGCTGTAAGTGAGCACGAGCGGCGCAGCATTGTGCTCGCCGCAGTATTCCCGCATCTGGGTGGCTGGAATTTGCTTGGCGGCAGTTCAAACATGATCGGAAGTCTCCTGGAGGAGTCCTTCGGCCTGTCTACCCTTCTTGGTCAGACGGTGTCCGTTTTGCAGGATACGGAAAAGCAATATGCCATAACAGTCAACGATGCCGAGTTCAAACAGGCGGTGCTTGCAGTCGCGCTGACTCTGCGCCGTATCCTGGATGGCCAGATTCTCACACAGTATTCGCCGGAGCGTACCTTTGCGGCCAATTCGTCCGTGCAGCGCATCGCGCGCAGTGTGCTTCAGGCGCTCGCACCCGCCATTGACGTCGGTGAAGCCGAGATCACTGACCTTGCACAGCGGTTGTATGACTGCCGCTTTGATAAACTGCAAAATTTTGAGCATTCAATCGACATCCATTTATATTTGGAAATCCACCGTTTTCTCAGTGATGTGGAGAGCGACCTGCAATGCAGTCTGACGGAGGACCAGCAGCTCCTTATCATGCTGACGCGTCATATTCAGGGAATACAGAATCGTTATTGCAGCAGCGGTGATCTGCAGCAGTTTGAACAAGCTCTCGTTTCAGAATACCGCTCCTGCTACGACGCAGTCATGCCTCATATCAGCAGAATTGAAAATTTTCTTGGACATGCTTGCAGCTACAGTGAGGTCTGTTCCATCCTGCTGCACATTATTTCCGCCATGGAGCGGCAAAACCGTGTCAGTGTCCGACCGCGCGTGTGCGTGATCTGCCACATCGGCATAGGCACAGCGCACTTCCTCGCCGAGCGGCTGAAAGAGACATTCAACCTTGAAATTGCCGGGGTAACCTCCATCCACAGCCTTCGTGCTGCCTTACAGGAAGAAGAATTTGATCTGCTCATCAGCACCGTGCCGCTCAAGATCGACGGCTATCACTGCGTACACATATCGCCAAGCCTTGCCGATTCAGATATTCTGGCATTGCAGGCAGCTCTGGCGCAGGTTCGCAAAGTACTGCGCGAGCAGCGCAAGCCGCTGCCGCACATGGCCGCTCCCTGCCTGACCGGAACAGTCCTCCCGGAACATGTTGTTCTGAACGTGCCGTGCAGTGACTGGCGCGATGCCGTACACATCTGCGGAGCGCCGCTTCTGGCTGAGGGTGCGATTCACCCGGAGTACCTCGAGGCCGTCATTCGTTCAGTACAGAGCAACGGTCCGTATTTTGTATTTTCGCCGCATATTGCGCTCGCACATGCTGCTCCCACGGATGGCGTCGAACGGTTCTGCTGCAGCATTTACCGCCCGGAAAAGCCCGTTGCGTTTCACCATCCGACCAACGACCCGGTTAAGCTGCTTGTGCTGATTGGCATTACTAATGTCAAAGCGCAAATCGGTAAAATATCCGCACTGATGAATCTATTGGCAAACAATGCCGTGCTTGAGCGTCTGCTTACAGTGCAGGACGCAAAAGAAATCGCCGCCATTCTGAATGGCAACATCTGAAGGAGGACAAATCATGTCAAATTCCGCATACTTTTTCCTGCCGAACGTTTCACTGTTCGGCGCAGGCTGTCTGACTGAGATCGGCGCACAGGCCGTCCGTCTTGGGGTAAAAAAACTTCTCCTGGTCACAGACCGTTTCCTCGCAGGAACTGACGGCGCTGCACGCATTCGTCAGTATCTCCGGGAGAGCGGCATCGAACTGGAAGTTTTTGACGGCGTCGAACCGAATCCCACCCTGCAAAGCGTCAACGCCGCTTTTGATCTGTACCAAAAAAACGGATGCGACGGTGTCATCAGTCTCGGCGGCGGTTCCAGCCACGATTGCGGCAAGGCCGTGTGCATTCTTGCAACCAATCCCTCCCCACTGGAGCAATATGTTGGCGTCGATCTGTTCAAATACCGCAGCGCACCCATGATCGCCGTAAATACCACTGCCGGCACCGCAAGCGAGATCACCAACTGCTTTATCATTACTGATACCGCCACGAATACCAAGCTGATTTTTGAAGGCGCAAACGCTCTGACGGACGTTGCCGTCAATGACCCGAAACTGATGCTCACACTCCCAAAGAGCTTGACCGCCGCAACGGGCATGGACGCATTAACGCATGCGGTGGAGTGCTACGTTTCCACCTTCTCTTTTAAGCTGACCAACGATCTGGCTGTGCTTGCCGTGCGCTACATCTTTGAAAACCTTGTGCGTGCCGTTGAGCAGCCTGACGATCTGGAAGCACGTGAGAACATGACCTACGGTGAATATATCGCTGGCATGGCTTTCGGCAGCGGCGGAGTAGGGCTGGTACACGCCATTGCACATCAGCTCGGCGGTCTGTATAATCTCCCCCACGGTCTGTGCAACGCCATTCTGCTGCCTCATGTGATTCGCTTCAATAAGCGTGCGTGCGCTCAGCGTTATGCTGATCTGCTCCGTGTCATTGAGCCGGAAACGACGCTTTCCGCTGAGGCCGGGGCTGACGCGCTGGCCGACCGCATCACAGCGCTTTCCACACGGATTGGAACCGCGATACCGCTTCGCGAGCTGGGTGTGCTGCGTGAGGATTTCCCCCTGCTTGCAAAAAAAGCGCTTGAGGACTCGTGCAGCAGCACAAATCCCGTTTCCGCACTTCCCGAAGAAATCATCGGCATCTTGGAAGCCGCCTACTGAGAAAGGAGCGCCCCAATGCTTTACAAAGGAACTCCCGTCTGCGCAGGCTATGCGCGCGGCAGCGTCTACCAATACCGTCCTTTTATCTGTGAGGTGGAGGAATCCAGTATCACGGATGCAGAGATCTCTTCGGCGCTCTCGCGCTGGCAGCAGATTCGCATTGACGCCGCCGCAGAACTGGAAGAAATTCGGCAGCGGCTTTCCGTGCATGATGCGGAAAAGGCCAGGGTTTTTTCTGCGCACATTGAAATTCTGAATGACGAAGCTATCGCTGAGGAGATTGAGGCTGCTATTTCTGAGGAAAATGCGGCGCTGGATTGGGCGATTGCAACCGTATTTGAGCGTTTTATCCACATTCTATCCAAAACCGCCGACCCTTTGATTCGCGAACGGACGGCCGATTTGCAAGACGTTAAGCTGCGGCTGCTGCGGCTGGAACGCGGCATCCCAGAGCGCAATCTTTCGGCGCTTTCCGGGCCAGTCGTCGTCGTTGCGCACGATCTGCTTCCCTCAGATACGGCAACCATTGACAGAGATAACGTTCTTGCCATTCTGACCGAAACCGGCGGTCCGACGTCGCATACCGCAATCATCGCAAGAAGCTACGCGATCCCTGCGATTCTGGGTCTTGACGAGATTTCATCGCACCTTGCAGACGGCGAAACCGTTCTTGTTGACGCCGTATGCGGAACTGTGCTTTCTGATCCGACAGAGGAGGCGCTGGAGGCGTTCTCCCATTTGCAGCACGACTATCTGCAAAAGCAGCAGAGCGACGCCGCCTATCTTGCCCATCCCTGTGCAACCGCCGATGGCATCCGCATCAGCATCGGCATGAATGTCGGCGCACTGAACGACGCCGAGCGGGAGCTCGTCCCCTTCTGTGATTTTGCCGGGCTCTTCCGCACAGAATTCCTCTATATGGATGCAGCACATTTGCCAACTGAGGAAGAACAATACCGCGCCTACCGAGCCACTCTTGAGGCCTTTGCAGGCAAGCCTGTCACCCTGCGCACACTGGATATCGGCGGAGATAAAACACTCCCCTATTTCCCGCTGCCGCAGGAGGATAATCCCTTTCTGGGCAATCGTGCGCTGCGACTGTGTCTGACACACCTTGACCTCTTCCTTACGCAGCTTCGCGCCGCTCTGCGTGCCGCTCAGTTTGGGGATCTCTGGCTGATGTTCCCCATGGTCGGCAGCATTTCGGACATTCACCGCGCACTTGATGCATTGAACGACGCAAGAACCTCACTGGAACGTGACGGCCTTTCTTACGGCGCCTGCAAGGTCGGCATCATGGTCGAGATTCCCGCCATCGCGCTGCTTGCCAAGGAAGCTGCTGCTCTGGTCGACTTTGCCAGTATTGGAACAAACGATCTGTGTCAGTATCTTTCTGCGGCGGATCGTCAAAATCCGCAGGTCGAGCCGTATTATCAGCAGTCGCTTCCTGCCGTATTGCGCATGATTGCGGGCATTGTCCGCGATTTCGGAGACAAGCCGCTGAGCGTTTGCGGCGAAATGGGCGGCGACCGTCTGCTTGCGCCCGTCCTTGCCGGTCTTGGATTGCACAAGCTCAGTATGAGTGCCGCGCGCATTGCGGGCGTAAAACACGTCCTGGCGGAAAAAACGCTGCCGCAATTGCAGGGTCTCGCACAGCATGCCCTCGCACTGCCGACCACAGAAGAAATCCGCGCCTATCTGGAACAATCGCTTTGAAAGGAGCATAACTCATGTATCAGAAACAAGTCACCGTTCTCAACCCCACAGGGCTGCACGCACGTCCTGCCTCCGATTTTGTTGCACTGGCCAAAACATTCCCCTGCAAGATCAAAATCCGTGACCTGATCACCGATGAGCCGCCCGTCAATGCAAAATCCATCGTGATGCTGCTTTCTCTCGGCCTTGCGCAGGGCGCACAGGCAGAGCTCTCCGCCGACGGGGAAAATGAACGGCAGGCTGTGGACGAGCTTGCCGCCCTCATCGCCTCCGGTTTTGGCGAGCTGTAAGGAGGAATTGATATGACGATGAAGCGTTCTCGCATCGTCTCTGCAATTCTTGCGTTTCTGACGATCCTTTGCGGCGCTGCGCTGAAAATCTTCCGGAATTTTCCGCCGTTTTTGCGTATTGAAATCGCAATTTTGGCGATTCTCCTCGCCATTGTGACAGTATTTGTCATCGTCAAATGGCACCGCTGTCCGCATTGCGGGAAGTTTATTCCCATTACTGCACGTCCGAAAGAGTGTCTGTACTGCGATGAGCCGATTAGCTGACTGCTCTGACCATCATTGCCGCCGAGACCGCATTGCTGACTGCAAGTTTTCCCTTGGGACATACCACGTTCGAGCCAAAAGGCCCGGCAAAAAGCCTGCTGCCACTCGGCTTTCATGACTGCACCAATGAGAATTCCATCTTGTTCCGCAATTTTGATTAAGCAATTAACTTCCTGTTTCCTCTTCTCGGCACAGAAGTCTTCCCTTCTGGTACCGCAATTGATTGCCTGAAACTACACTTATTTTATTTTATAAAATTGCATCTGTCGCATATATCAGGGACTCTACCAACGGTAGAGTCCTGTTCTATTGAGAGGAGAGGCGCTTCTAGCATCCGTGGCGGTTCATTTCATGCACGGTTCTGCTCTTGATATTGACGCAGCAGAACTTTTATGTTATCATACGCGCACACATGAATACATGTGGCAGTGACCAAACTAACCGGAGGTTTTATATGGAACAAACATATGCCATTCTGACCGATTCCGCCGCCGACCTTTCGGCGGATCTGGTGGAGCGCCTGGACCTTGTCGTTCTGCCCCTGAGCGTGACGCTGGAGGGCAAAGAATATCTGAATTATCCCGACGAACGTGACATCACCGCCAAATACCTCTATGAGCGTCTGCGCGCCGGTGCGATGGCTACGACTGCCGCGCTCAACGTCGATACTTTTGAGCGAGAGATGGAAACCTATCTGAAAGCGGGAAAGGATGTTCTCTACCTCAGCTTTTCCTCCGGTCTGAGCGCGACCTATAATGCCTCCTGCATCGCCGCGGAGGAGTTGCGCGAGAAGTACCCGGAGCGAAAGATTCTGATCGTCGACACGCTCTGCGCCTCCTCCGGTCAGGGCCTGCTGTGCTGCCTGACGGCAAAGCAGCGCGAGGCCGGCGCAACGATCGAGGAGGCCGCAAAGTACGCCGAGGAAACCAAACACCATCTGGCGCACTGGTTCACCGTGGATGATCTGCACTTTCTCAAGCGCGGCGGCCGCGTTTCTGCCGCCACCGCCATTCTGGGCACGGCGCTGGGCATCAAGCCGCTGCTGCACACAGACGACGCTGGCCATCTGGTTTCCGTGGACAAGGCCCGCGGCAGAAAGCGCGTGATCTCCGCCATGGTCGACCGCATGGAAAAGACCGCGATCCGTCCGCAGGAGCAGACCGTCTTTATCAGCCACGGCGACTGCGAGGAAGATGCGCAATTCCTTGCAAAGCTGGTGCAGGAGCGTCTGCATCCGAAGCAGATCGTCATTCAGGTCATCGGCCCGGTCATCGGCGCGCACTCCGGTCCCGGTACGCTGGCGCTGTTCTTCCTCGCCACAGAGCGTTGATTGTGCATATTGCATAATTATCCAAACACATTCTTGTGTACTTTGTTCGGAGCAACAGTTGACTTTGCTGATTTAAAGCGGTATAGTATGAACAACAAATTTGAACGGAGGACACAGAAGATGTATCGTATGTCTGCTCAGAAACAGAATATGTGCAAGAGCGCTTCTGCGTCCGCCGCAGACGCTTCCTTCTGCGCGTCTGCTAACCTTGCGTCTGTCATGATGGGTGCCATTACTCTGGCATCCATCATTCTTTTTACCGTTGGTGGGGTAATTGGCATGATTCTTATGATTATTGTATCCCTGCTGATTCTGGTACTGAAGAATGTCGAATCGCGTCAGACAGGCACGTTGGTCGAACCGTTGTAACAGCGTATACGTTACCGGCCGCGTTCTCAAGACGCAGGCCGGTTTTTGTATATATTCTCAAGATTCCGAAAGGAGAAAAGGAAAATGAAAAAGGTATTCAGTGTAGTTCTCGTATTGGCGCTTGTCGCGTGTCTTTTCGCCGGCTGCGGAAAGAAGAGCAGTTCTGATGGCGGCGCCCTCAAAATCGGCACCATTGGTCCGCTGACTGGTGATGCCGCGCAGTATGGCAACGCAACCAAGCACGGTGCAGAGCTTGCCGCAAAGGAAATCAATGCCAAGGGCGGACTTCAGATCGAAGTCAACGGTCAGGACGATGAAAGCGACGCCGAAAAATCCGTCAACGCTTACAACAACCTCCTCGACTGGGGTATGCAGGTTCTGGTCGGCCCGACCACCACGACACCTTCCATCGCCGTTTCCGCAGAGGCCAACCGCGACCGTGTCTTCATGCTGACTCCCTCCGCTTCTGCGGTCAAGGTCACGGAAGGCAAGGACAATGTCTATCAGATCTGCTTCAACGACCCGAACCAGGGCTCCGCTTCTGCGACTTATATTTCCGAGCATATGCCGGATGCGAAGATTGCCGTGATCTACGACAACGGCAGCGCTTACTCCAGCGGCATCTATCAGACCTTTGAAGCAAAGGCAAAGGAGCTGGCTCTGGACGTTGTTTCCGTCAGCACCTGCACCGAAGACACCAAGGACTATTCCGTCCAGCTTGCTGACGCGAAGAAGGCCGGCGCCGACCTCGTGTTCCTCCCCATCTATTACACCCCCGCTTCCCTGATCCTCAATCAGGCCAACGCCACCGGCTACAAGCCCACCTTCTTCGGTGTGGACGGCATGGACGGCATTCTCTCCCTCAAGGGCTTTGATACCAGCCTCGCAGAAGGCGTCATGCTTCTGACTCCGTTCGCCGCCGACTCCACCGACGAGGCCACCGCTTCCTTCGTCAAGGCTTATAAAGAGGCCTATGGCGAGACTCCGAACCAGTTCGCCGCCGACGCTTACGACTGCGTCTACGCCGTCTATCAGGCGTTCACCGCCAGCGGTCTTGACACCTCCGCGAATGCACAGGAGGTCTGCGACGCTATGACCAAGCAATTCAACACCATGAGTTTCAGTGGCATCACCGGCGCGAACATGGTCTGGAAGGACGGCCAAGTCGACAAGGCCCCGTTCGCAGTCGTCATCAAGGACGGCGCCTACACCAGCGCGACCTGATTTTCAAGCAGAATTTCTGTCTCGCGCCGTGATTTCCGGCGCGAGACTTCCCCGCGATTTTTCGATCCTGCAGCGATACAGAAACAGGAGGCAATCTTATGGCTTTTCTATCCAACCTGATCAACGGTTTGAGTCTGGGCAGCGTCTACGCCATCATTGCGCTGGGCTATACCATGGTCTACGGCATTGCAAAAATGTTGAACTTCGCCCATGGCGATGTTATCATGATCGGCGCCTACGTTTCCTTCGTCACCATTACCTCGTTGGGAACGCCTCCCCTGCTGGCGCTGGTCATTGCAATGCTCGTCTGCACCGGTCTCGGTATGCTCATCGAGCGGCTCGCTTATAAGCCCCTGCGCTCGGCCACCTCTCTGGCGGTGCTGATCACCGCCATCGGCGTGAGCTATTTCCTTCAAAACCTCGCGCAGCTCATCTGGTCGCCGAATACCGTCGTGTATCCCTCCATCGTGAGCTTCGGTCCCCTGCAGTTCTTTGACGGCCGTCTGATCATCACGGGCGAAGCGCTCGTCACCGTCGCGGCCTGCATTGTCATCATGGTCGCCTTGACGCTCTTTACCGGCAAGACCAAGACCGGCAAGGCCATGCGCGCCGTCGCGGAGGACCGCAGTGCAGCCGAGCTGATGGGCATCAGCGTCAACCGCACGATCTCCATCACCTTTGCCATCGGCTCCGCGCTTGCCGCTATCGCCGGCGTGCTGTACTGCTCAATGTACCCGGTGCTCTCCCCCACAACGGGTTCCCTGCCGGGCATCAAGGCGTTCACCGCCGCCGTGTTCGGCGGCATCGGCTCCATTCCCGGTGCACTGCTGGGCGGCATTCTGCTGGGCATCATTGAGATTTTCAGCAGCGCCTACATCAGTCAGGAATTGAGCAACGCTATCGTCTTTGCCGTTCTGATCATCATCCTTCTTGTCAAGCCCAACGGGCTGCTCGGCAAGAAGGTTCACGAGAAAGTGTGAGGTGTGCTATGAATCTTTGGAAATCCAAAACATCCCGGCGCAACCTGATCACCCTTGCGGCCGTGATCGCGGCTTATGTCGTGACGGAGCTTCTCAACTCCGTCGGCGTGTTGTCCCGCTCCCTGAGCGGCCAGCTCGTTCCGATCTGCGTTTACATCGTCATGGCGCTCTCCCTGAATCTGGTGGTCGGCGTTTCCGGCGAGCTGAGCCTCGGCCATGCAGGCTTCATGAGTGTCGGCGCATTTTCCGGTGTCGTCGCCGTCGCCTCTCTGGGGGATAAGATCAGCAATCCCACGATTCTCATGCTGGTCGCCATGCTGATCGGCGGCGTGCTGGCAGGCATTGCGGGCGTCCTCATCGGCATCCCAGTGCTTCGTTTGCGCGGTGACTATCTGGCAATCGTGACGCTTGCCTTCGGCGAGATCATCCGCAATATCATCGACTGCCTTTACGTTTCGCTGGACTCCGCCGGATTGCACTTCTCGATGTTCTCCGGCAGTGAGCTGCCCGGTCAGGCCATCATCGCAGGCCCGCAGGGCGCGTCCGTTCCTGCCCGGCTCTCCACCTTCACACTGGGCTTTGTCCTCGTGATGGTCACGCTGGTGCTCATCATGAACCTTGTCCACAGCCGCGAGGGGCGCGCCATCCGCGCCATCCGCGACAACAACATCGCCGCCGAATCCGTCGGTCTGAACATTACGGCCTTCAAGATGAAAGCCTTCGTGACCTCCGCCATCCTTGCGGGCATGGCCGGCGTTCTGTTCGCCATGAACTACTCCGCGATCGAAGCGAAGAAATTCAACTTCAACACCTCCATCAGCGTGCTCGTCATGGTCGTTCTTGGCGGCATGGGCAGCCTGCGCGGTTCCGTGATCGCGGCCGTCATCCTGACGGTGCTCCCCGAAGCCCTGCGCGGTCTGGAGGACTACCGGATGCTGATCTACGCGGTCGTGCTGATCGTCGTCATGGTGCTCAATAACAACGCCCGCTTCCAGCAGTTCAAGCTGAGTTTCCGCAAAAAGCTGAGTAATTTCTTCCGCCGCATCTTCCGCAAAAAGGAGGCCAAGGCATGAGTACAAAAACAAAAATGGTTCCGCTGCCGACCGATACCATCATCCCGGAGCGCGACCTGCATCGCCAGCCTGTTCTGGACGTGCGCAACCTCGGCATCGACTTCGGCGGTCTGACCGCCGTGGATAAATTCACGCTCACCATCGGCGCAACGGAGATCGCCGGTCTGATCGGCCCGAACGGCGCCGGCAAGACCACCATCTTCAATCTTCTGACCAATGTCTACCAGCCCACACGCGGCACTATCCTGCTGCGCGGCGTGGATACCAAGGGCATGACCACTGCGCAGGTCAATCGGATGGGCATTGCCCGAACCTTCCAGAACATTCGCCTGTTCGGCAGTATGTCCGTGCTGGACAACGTCAAGGTCGGTATGCACAACGGCATCAAATGCTCCTTTGCCTCTTCCCTTTTTCACACGCCGCGCTACTACCGCAGCGAGCGCATCGCCAGAGAACGCTGCATGGAGCTGCTGGACTTCATGGGCATGGCCGATCTGGCCGAGCAGCGCGCCGGCAGCCTCCCCTACGGCGCACAGCGCCGTCTGGAGATCGTCCGCGCGCTTGCGACCAACCCCGCCATCATCCTGCTGGACGAGCCGGCGGCCGGCATGAACCCCTCAGAAACCGCGGAGCTGATGGAGCACATCCGCCTCATCCGCGGCACTTTCCAGATCGCCATCATGCTGATCGAGCACGATATGAATCTGGTCATGGGTGTTTGCGAGGGCATCGCCGTGGTCAACTACGGCAAGATCATCGCCAAGGGCACGCCCGATCAGATCCGTTCCAATCCGGAAGTCATTGAAGCCTATCTGGGCAAGAAAGGAGCCGCCGATGCTGAAAGTCGATAACATTCACGTCTACTACGGCGCGATCCATGCCATCAAGGGCATCTCCTTTGAGGTTCACGAGGGCGAAACCGTTGCGCTGATCGGCGCAAACGGCGCGGGAAAGTCCACAACTCTGAAAACCATTTCCGGCCTGCTGCACCCGAGATCCGGCAGCATCCACTTCCTGGGCAAGGACATCACCCACGCCACCGCGCACACGCTCGTGCGGCACGGCATGGCACACGTCCCGGAGGGCCGCCGCATCTTCCTTCAGATGACCGTGCAGGAGAATCTGGAGATGGGCGCCTTCACCCGCCGCGACGACATCTCCGAAACACTGGAAAACGTCTACGAGCGTTTCCCCCGCCTGAAAGAACGCCGCAAGCAGATTGCGGGCACGCTCTCCGGCGGTGAGCAGCAGATGCTTGCCATGGGCCGTGGTCTGATGATCCATCCGAAGCTCCTGATGCTGGACGAGCCGTCCATGGGGCTTGCGCCCATCCTCGTCGAGCAGATCTTCGACATCATCCGTGAGCTGCACAAGAGCGGCACGACCATTCTGCTCGTCGAGCAGAACGCCGGCATGGCGCTGAGCGTTGCCGACCGTGCCTACGTGCTGGAGACCGGCAAGATCACCCTCACCGGCACCGGTGCAGAGCTGGCGTGCAGCGATCAGGTCAAGCAGGCCTATCTCGGCGGCTGAAGGAGATACAAAAAGCTCCACCGTTTTACAACGGTGGAGCTTTTCAGCTTGTCAAAAAAGTCCTTTTGGACTTTTTTGACAAGCTGCCTACAAAATTGCAAAATCAATATTTGTAGTATTATTTTGCAATTTTGATCGCTGCGGCGGGTTATTGAACGCGAAAGGGAACCCTGACGGTTCCCTTTCACACTATTCTTCCCTCCGAAACTTTCGGCTGGATGGGTTTTTTGACAGTCTGAAAAAGCTCCACCGTTTTACAACGGTGGAGCTTTTATATCGTTCTAAATCGGTGGGACCGGCGTGGGTCTGGAATCATCCCAGACGTCCTTGACGTCGAAAAGATCATCCAGCAACTCGGGGTTATAGTACATCCGGTAGCCGTCCAGATTCCGGCGTCCCTGACGGACGTAGGCCTTCCAGATCTGCACCCAGTATTCCGTCGAGCCGTCGACGTTGCAGAAATAGCGGAAGCCCGCGTTGTAGAGCGTTTCGTATTTCTCGCCGGAGTATTTGTCGATGCCGGCAATGTCCGCGCCGTGGGGGTAGATGAAAATATCCGTCTCCCCGACGTAGGTTTCGATCTGATCTTCCCACTTCTGGGTGTCCTCCGCGACCTTCGCCGCAGAAGCGTTGGTGAAATTGATGTGACCCCAGCTATGACTGGCGATCTCCCAGCCCTTGTCTCGCAGGCATTGGGCAACCTTTTTAACCTCCGCACGTTCGGATTCCAGCTGCTCCTGCGTGAGGATCCCTTCTTCAATCCAGCGCGGATTCGTGCGGTAGCCGAAGGCTCCCTGATAGCCGGTCAGCGCGATGATGGCACGCGCGCCGCGGTAGGAGAAATCCGGGTGCTTCTGGCAGAACTTTTCCAGGATCGGCACGAGATCGTAGTCGCCGGTGAGCTGCTGTCCGTTGGCGTCCACATAGGTGCAGGTCGGGTAGCCGTCCTCGCCGACAATGATGTGATCGGCAAAGCCGTCGCCCTGCGCGTCCGGCTTGTGGTCCTCGTCGCCGTCGACCATATACTCATAGTAGTTCACGTCGTCCTGCGACATGACGATGGGCTTTTTCCCCTCCGGCAGGTAGATGTCGCCCTGCTCGAAGACCAGATTCCCGTTTTCATCCGTCACCTGCTTGGCAATGTCGTGGATGCGCACCAGAACGTAGCCGCGCTTGTACAGCTCCTCCAGAATGGCCTCAAATTCCTTGATCGTGGTCATGTACTGGTTGTAGCCTGCGTTGGTATAGTCATCGTCAAAGGCGCGGGCGGTGTCCGCGATCAGCGTGTGGAAGAACACGTGCGGGATCGTCGTCGTGTCGCTCCAACGGACCGCCGCCTGCTTGGCGGTGTTATAGCGCAGCTGCGCCTCGGCCAGCTTGGGCTGCTGCTGCCAGTCGCTGCCGAATTCTTCCAGCTTGGCAACGGCCGCGTCGTAATCATACCCGGCGGCGAGCACATCCGCCTCCTGCACGAGCGCAGCGGCGCGCACCTCCGGTGCCTCCGTCGGCGGCTCGGTCTCGCTCGGCTCGGAAGAACTGGCGGGGGGTGTGGATTCCTCCGGTTTGCCGGAACCGGCGATCGTGGAGATCAGCCAGATCACCAGCACGAGGATCAGAACTGCAATAATGGCAAGGATCGCATAGAGCTTGCCGTTGCCGTTCTTTTTGCGCTTCTGCGTCTGACGGTTGGCCGGACGGCGATAGCCCTGCTCGCGCCGCGTAGCTTCGCCGTCCTCATTCTCATAATAGGTCTCTTCCTGCCGGGACACTCTGCGCGGCGGCTGCTGTCTGACCGGCTCTGTGCGCCGGGCGGGACGGCGGTAGCCCTGCGGCTGCTGTTCCGGCTCCTGTTCGTATTTCTGCGGTTCCTGCGGCTCCGGCGCGTGCTCACGCTCGGCCGCATGCTGCTGCCGCTGGGCAAGGTATTTTTCCACGTCCCATTCTTCGTCGTTATCGAAATCATACGCCTTGCGGCGGCTATTGTTCTGATCGTCGTATCTGTCGTCCGGCGGGCGATTGTCTGGCATAGTTTCCCAGCCTCCTTCTGTCTTTCTTCTTTATATGACGATAGTATTGATCGGTAAGTTCCGGTTATTCCTTCAATAATCTGCGGCGGGAAATATTGATGGTTCCCTCCTGCATATGGTTCATCCAGCCAAGGCTCTTGCCGCAGCCGTAGGCCACGCAGGAATCGGCGTCGTCCGCGACGACGCAGTTCATTTCCGTGCGGTCGCGCAGCACCTGATCCATGCCCCAGAGCTGGCTGCCGCCGCCCGTGAGCAGGATGCCGTTTTTGGAGATGTCGGCGACCAGCTCGGGCGTGGTCTGCTCCAGAACGTCCAGCACCCTGTCCGCGATCTGCCGCGCCGGACGGCGCAGAACCTCCATGATCTCCTCCGAGGTGACGGTAAACTCGTGGGCAAGGCCGGACTTCACGTCGCGGCCCTTGGCCGTCATGGTCAGGCTCGCGGGACGTGGGCTGACGCAGCCGATGGAGAGTTTGATCTCCTCGGCCGTATTCGCACCGATGATCACGCCGAAGCGCTTGCGCACATATTTGATGATCACCTCGTCGAACTGCGTTCCCGCAACCTTGATGGACGAGGAAATCGCGACGCCGTTCATCGTGATCACGCCGATGTCCGTCGTGCCGCCGCCGATGTCCACGACCATGCGGCCCTCCGGGGCGCTGACGTCGAGATGTGCGCCCAGCGCGGCCGCCAACGGCTCTTCGATCAGGTAGACCCGGCGGGCGCCGGCCTCCATCGCCGCCTGAATGACCGCGCGCTCCTCGACCTCGGTGATACCGCTGGGCACGCACACGATCATGCGCGGCTTGACGATGGAAAAGCGCACGACGCGGCGGATCATCTCCGTCAGCATCCGCGCGGTCAGCTCATAGTCGGAGATCACGCCGTCCTGAAGCGGGTGGATGGCCGCCACATTGCCCGGCGTACGGCCGAGCATGTTGCGCGCCGCCGCGCCGACCTGCAAAATTTTGCCGGTGTTCTTGTCCAGCGCAACGACGGACGGTTCGCGCAGGACGATGCCCTTGCCCGCCGCATAAATCAGTACATTGGAAGTTCCCAGGTCGATGCCCAGGTCCTTGGAAAATAACAACATATCGTCACCTACTTATTTGTTCCCCGCCGCATCGGGTTTTCTGACAGCCGCAAGCGCCGCGCAGGAGATCTCCTTCGCGCCCGCAAGCCGCAGAACCTTGCTGCACTCCGTGAGCGTTGCGCCCGTGGTGATCACATCGTCGATGAGCAGGATTCGTTTCTCTTTGATTCTCTCCGGTCGGACTGCGCGGTAAACACCCAGCACGTTTGCCTTTCGTGCCGCAGCGCCGGACTGTTTCGACTGCGCCGGGTTGTGCCGGATCTTCTGCAAGGTACGCTCGCAGGGCAGTCCAAGCTCCGCCGCCACCCGTTCGGCCAGAAGCTCCGCCTGATCGTAGCCGCGCTGCCTGCGCCGCTTTGCACTGACCGGAACCCATGTCAGAAGGTCATACGCTTCCCGCTCCGGCAGCAGGCGCATGGCAAGCAGCCGCCCGTAGGCGTCGGCATACTGGCGCATGGAGCGGAACTTGAAGCGCAGCACGGACTGCCGCACCGCATTCTCGTAATAGTACACGCAGGTGCAGCCCGTGAAGAATTCCCCGCGCTTGATCTCGCGCTCCGCCGTCGGAAGCTCCCGCCGGCAGCGGCCGCAGAGATCGGTTTCGTTCTCTGCAAGGAGCCTGCCGCAGAATACACACTTCGGCGGATACAGAAGGTCAAGCAGCCACGTCAGCAACTTCATTGCGCGATTCCCTGCATCAGGCGATACCGCAGGCCGCTGTAGCGCTTGTCCCGCCGGTTATTATAGGTCATCTGCGCAACGACCTCTTCATTGCCGACCAAGATCAGCATCTCCCGCGCCCGCGTGATCGCGGTGTAAAGCACGCCGCGGGTCAGGAGCATGGGCGCGCCGCCGAACACGGCGAAGATGACGGTCTTGTACTCGCTGCCCTGACTCTTGTGTGCGGTGATGGCATAGGCCAGCTCCAGCTCCGGCAGCATATCCGAATCATAGACGGCCTCGCGGTCGTCGAACCGGATGGTGATCTGATCCTCCGCGGGGTCAATCCGCAGGATGGTGCCGATGTCGCCGTTGAAGATGCCGGTTCCGCCGCCCCCGCCCTGCTTTTTCCATAGTATATCATAATTGTTTCGGATTTGCATCACCCGATCGCCCTCGCGGAAGCAAATTTCGCCGCAATATTTTTCGTTCTTTCCCTTCTGCGGCGGATTCAGCGCCGCCTGCAAAACGCGGTTGAGATTGACGGTTCCCGTTTCTCCCTTGCGCGTCGGGCTGATGACCTGAATATCCTCCGGGCGGATGCCCATATTCTGCGGCAATCGCTTGGCGCACAGCTCCGCGATGGTCTGCACGACCGCCTCCGGCGTTCTGCGCTTCATAAAGAAGAAATCCCTGTCCTTGACCGTCAGAACAGGCAGCTCGCCGCGGTTGACCGCATGGGCATTCATGACGATCAGGCTCTGCTGCGCCTGCCGGAAGATCTCGGTCAGGCAGATCGTCCGCACCGCTTCGCTGGTGATCAGATCGGAGAAGAGCCGCCCCGCGCCTACGCTGGGCAGCTGATCGGGGTCGCCCACCAGAATGAGCTTCGCGTTCTGAGGCAGCGCCAGCAGCAGGCTGTGCATCAGAAGCACGTCCACCATGGACATCTCGTCCACGATCAGCGCGTCGCATTTTAAGGGCTCGTCCTCGTCGCGCAGGAAGACCATCTCGCCGGTTTCCGGCGACACCTGCGTTTCCAGCAGCCGGTGGATGGTGGAGGCCTCCCGGCCCGTCAGCTCGGAGAGGCGCTTGGCCGCGCGGCCCGTGGGCGCGGCGAGGAGCGTATCGAGATGCAGGCGGTCAAAGAGCGTCAGGATGCCCGCCAGCGTTGTAGTCTTGCCGGTGCCGGGGCCGCCCGTGAGGATCATCACACGCTCACGCGCCGCAGTTTCGATCGCCTCGCGCTGCTTCTGCGCGTACTGAATTCCGTTGAGTGCCTCAATATCCCGGACGGAAAATGCAGCATCCTTCGCGGGCGGCTGCGCCGCCATCTGCAAGATACGGTGCGTGATATTGATTTCCGCTTCGTAATATTCCGGAAGATAGACGGCCTTGAGCCCGGCGATCTCGTCCAGCTCGATGCGGCCGAGCGAGCACAGGCGGTCCATCGCCTCGTCCACGGTTTCGCCCGGCAGCTCCAGAAGCGCCGCCGTGGCCGCGATCAGCTTGTCCTTCGGCAGGAAGCTGTGGCCGTTGCCGAGGTTATGGCGCAGCTCAAAAAGGACGCCGGATTCGACACGGCGTGCATCGTCGCCGTCGAAGCCCAGCTCCAGCGCCAGCGTATCCGCGGAGGAAAAACTGGCGCCGAACTGCGGCTGCGTCAGAAGATAGGGGTTTTCATGTACCAGCTCCATCGCCTGCTCCCCGTAGGCACGGTAGAGCTGCACGGCGATCTCCGCCGGGATATGGTATGTTGAAAGAAATTCGATCAGCTGGCGCACGCCCACTTGCCGGTGGAAGGACGCGCCCATTTCCAGTGCCTTCTTCATGGAGATGCCGGAGATCTCGGTCAGCCGCTCCGGGGCGCGCTCCAGAATTTTCAGGCTGTCCTCACCAAAGGCCGCGACGATCTTCTCGGCCGTTTTCGGTCCGATGCCGCGCACCGCGCGGGAGGAAAGATAGGCAAGGATCTCCTCCCTGCTGTCCGGCAGCAGGCGCTCCAGAAATTCCGCCTCGAACTGCCGCCCGTAGGTCGTATGGGTGCTCCATTTGCCCGTCACGATCAGGCGCTCGCCCGCCACGGGCGCGGGGATCGTTCCCACGACCGTGATAACGCCGCCCTCCTCGCTGTCGAGCTTGAGGACGGCATATCCATTTTCCTGATTCTGAAAGACCACCGCGGCGACCGTGCCGCTAATCAGTTCCTGCTCCACGCTTCCAATTCTCCAATATCGTATATTCTTCTCCGCCGCCGCACAGCGCCAACGACGGATCCGCGCCGATCATCTGCTCTGCCGCCTGCCGCGCCTCTGGCGTCAGCCCTGCATCTACAAACAGCATCCGCCCGCGGACGCCGCGCCGTTCACGCAGCCAGCAGCAGGCCCGGATGCACTGCTGTGCCTGCGCCGCATCGCCGCGCAGATAGACCAATAAATAGGTATCCTTCTCCGGCAGAGGCATCAAAAGCGCCTCAAACACCGTCCACGCGATCAAAAACACGCCGCAGGCTGCCAGTGCCGCAATCAGTATCGTCATATGGATCACCTCAGGTCATCCTATGCCGGCGCAGCAAAAAGGGTACCAAGATTATATTACACCAGAACGCGCGCGGAAGCAATGGCGGAATTTCCTTTTTTATAAAATGATGCGCCGCAGGTTAAAACCCGCGGCGCATTTTTTCCGATATTCAGGGAAGGACAGACATCAAGATCAACGCCGCAGAATTGACCGCGGCGTAGCCGATCATGACGATCAGCACCGGCGATGTAAAGTAGCCCTTGAAGGTCCCCTTGCGGAGCTTCTCCGAATGGAGATAAGCCGAAATTCTCTTACGCAGCACGATGCACAGCACAACGCCCACCACAGCCATGCCGTAATAGAGAACGTCGGAAACCAGATTCCCGTACCTGCCCGGCAGCTTGCCCAGCGCCCAGGGAATCACTTCCGCGAGGATGCAGTTATTGAAGAAGTGCAGCAGAATGCTCCACCAGATACTGTATTCCATCGCTGCATAGCCAAGAATCAGTCCCGCGAGGAAGGCAAAGGGGATCTGAACCAGATTGCCGTGCATCAGGGCAAACAGCACCGCCGCGCCGATGATGGCAAACCGCCGCCCGAAGTTCTGGAACGAGCGCATCACCCCACCGCGGAAAAGCACCTCTTCTATAAACGGCGCGCCGATACAGATGTACAGCAGCATTGTAACGGAGGTCGTGTTCTGCATTTCCTGAATCGCAGAAGTTGCAGAAGCTCCCGCAAAATGGAGCAGCCAGTCCAGCCCTCTGGCAAACAGGTCGCTCACCGCCTGCGCGATGAACATCAGAGAAATCAAAAACAGCAGTGCGCCCGGCGTCATTTTTTTGTGCGGCGCATACAGGACATTCTTGAAAAATGCCTTTTTCTTCCACAGGAATACCATCAGATAGATGGCAGGAAGGCCAAGCAGATAGCCGACCCCGTTGGAAGTCAGGCAATTAACGATGACATTGGTCAGTTCCTCCGGGCTGCGGTGCAGCAGCGTCGGATCCTTCAGCAGCGTATACACGGCCACGCCGATGCCGCCAATCATCGCCGCCATGGACAAAATGGCGACATAGATGAACACGAAGGCCGTGACCTTATTCGTCCTGCGGCGGACACCGCTGACATACTTTGCCTGTTCGCGCCGCTGCTGCTCCTCCGGGGAGCGGAACACCACGGGCGGCTGATAGGGCTGAACCGGGACATACTGCGGCGGTGCGTAATACGCCTGCGGCTGCTCCGTCATTTCCGGGATTCCGGTATTCTGTTGCTGTTCCAATACGATCCCTCCATTTTTCTTTTTTATATTCTATCGAAAGCGCGGAAAAAAGTCAATACCGCTGCAATACCGCTTCGGCGCAGAGCATCCCGTCCACCGCGGCCGAGAGAATTCCGCCGGCATAGCCCGCGCCCTCTCCGCAGGGAAACAGGCCGCGCAGCGCACTCTGCCGATCCTCACCGCGCAGGATGCGCACGGGGGACGAGCTGCGCGTTTCCGGCGCGGTCAGGACGGCCTGCGGGTCGGCAAAGCCGGAAAGCGCGCCGTCGAGCCGGACGATTGCCTGCTCCATCGTGTGTGTGAGCTTTTCGGGAAGGAGCTCGTGCAGATCGCAGAGCATCACGCCCGGCCGGTAGGTCGGCGCGACCTTGCCCAGCGCCTTGCTCGGGCGATGCGCGAGGAAATCCCCCACCGTCTGCGCAGGCGCGCAGTAGCTTTCCCCCGCCATCTCAAAGGCCCGGCGCTCAATCTCCTCCTGCCAGAGCATCCCGCCGAGCGCGCCCGGATAGGGAAAGTCCTCGGGGTGGAGCGTGACGAGCAGGGCGGCGTTCGCATTTTCTCCGTCCCGCGCCGCAAGGCTCATACCGTTGGTCGCGATGCCGCCGGGCTGCGAGGCCGCCGCGACCACAAAGCCGCCGGGGCACATACAGAAGGTATACGCCGAGCTGCCGTCCGGCAGGTGGCAGGAGAGCTTATAATCCGCGGGCGGAAGCTCCGTCCCGCGCGCCTTGCCGTACTGGGCAAGGTCGACCTGCGTCTGCGGATGCTCGATCCGCGCGCCCATGGAAAAGGGCTTCGGCTCCATCGGAATCTTCATTTCGGACAGCCAGCGGAAGGTATCGCGCGCGCTGTGGCCCACGGCCAGTATCAGCGCATCGCAGGGAAGATGCGTTTCCTCGCCGTTCTGACAGTAAACCGCGCCCGTGAGCCTGCCGTTTTCGGAGCTAAGCGCCGTCAGCTTCGCGCCGAAGCGGACCTCGCCGCCCAGCGACTCGATGCGCCGCCGCAGATTCTGCACGACCTCAAACAGCACATCCGTTCCGACGTGGGGCTTGGCGTCATAGAGGATCTCCTCCTGCGCGCCCGCGCGGACGAACTGCTCCAGCACCCACCGGCCGCGCTCGTTTTTCGTGCCGGTGTTCAGCTTTCCGTCGGAAAAGGTTCCGGCGCCGCCCTCGCCGAACTGTACGTTCGATTCCGGGTCGAGCGCGCCGCCGTTCCAGAAGGCCTCCACCTTTTTCCGGCGCTCCGGCGCGGCCTCGCCGCGTTCCAGAACGATCGGGCGCAGTCCCGCCATGGCAAGCACCAGTGCCGCAAACATCCCCGCCGGGCCGAAGCCGGCGATGACCGGCCGTTTTTCGCTCTGTGCGTGCGGCACGCGATAGCGGTAAGGCTCTTCCCGCGTGATCTTCGGACTGCGGCAGCGGCGCAGAACGGCGCTCTCCCCGCTGCGGAGCGTCACGTCGACCGTGTAGACCCAGCGCAGCTCCGGCTTCTTCCGCGCGTCCAGCGAACGCCGGAAGATCTTCAGGGAGGCGATGTCCGACGCCTGCACCCTCAGGCACTGCGCCGCATGATAGCGCAGCGCGTGCTCATCGTGCGTCTGCGGCAGAACAATATCCCGGATCCGAATCATTCCATCCCCCTCAATTCCCCGGCCAGACGGCCGGACGACCACGCCCACTGCAAATTATAGCCGCCGCAGTCGCCGTCAATGTCCAGCACCTCGCCCGCGGCGTACAGCCCGCGGCAGAGGCGGCTTTCCATGGTATCCGCACGGAACTCGGAGGTAAGGATGCCGCCGGCCGTGACCTGCGCGCCGTCCATTCCCATCGTTCCCTTTACTTCGATCGCAAAATGCTTGACCGCCCGGCAGACGGCTCGCAGCGTGTCCGCTGAAAGGCTCGAGCAGTCCGTTTCAAAAGAAATCCCGCAGCTACGCAGGAGCGTCTTGCCCAGCCGGTTGTGGACAAAGCCGGTCAGCAGCTCCTCTGCCTTCCATCCCGGCGTTCCGGCGCATCTGGCCTCCAGCAGCGCGAGCACTTCCTCCTCGGAAACCTCTGGCAGGAGATCCAGAAGCAGCGTCCCCGGCACGGGATGCACCGACACGGCGCGCGACAGCTCAAAGATCGCCGGGCCGCTGACGCCGTACTCCGTGAACTGCACCTCGCCGCGGCGCTCCTCCGCCGTTCCGGGCGCGCGGTATGTGACCCGCGCATCACAGCGCACGCCCTTGAGCGCACGCACATAGGTCGTGTCCGTGCGGAGCTGCACCAGCGCCGGGCAGAGCCGCGTGCGGTGGTGGCCCATGCCTTCGAGCAAACGATAGCCCAACTCCGTCCCGCCCAGCTTGCCGCCTGCGCAGCCGCCCGCACAGACGATCACGGCTTCGCCCGTCAGTGTTTCCTCCGGGAGCACGACCTCGAATTTTCCTCTTTTCTTTCGCAGCGCCTGCACCTCGCAGCCCGCGCGCAGTTCGACGTTTTCCCGCTGCGCGAGCGCCAGCCGCAGCACATCCACCACGCTGTTTGCGCTGTCGCTGACGGGATAGACGCGGCCGGACTTTTCCGCCGCCGTCAGCAGGCCGAGCGCGCGGAACCACGCAAGCGTCTGCTCCGGGCCGAAGCGCGAAAGCGCGTATTCGCAGAATCCGGCGTTCTCGCCGTGATAGTTTTTCGGCGTCAGATTCCGGTTTGACAGATTGCAGCGGCCGTTGCCCGTGGCCAGCAGCTTGCGCCCGACCCGCGCCTGCCGTTCCAGCAGGACGACTCTTGCATCCGGCCGCTCCGACGCGGTCAGCGCCGCCATCAGGCCAGACGCGCCGCCGCCGACAATGATCACTTTCATACTCCGCCTCCGTTGTCCTTCTATGTTTGATATTATATTCGATTTCCGCCCTTCTGACAAGTATCTTCCGTCCGGCAGGCCTAAGATTCTCCGGCTTCTTGACAAAACGCGCAAAAAAGACTATATTATTGGGTATTGGGCCTGCCAAACGGACCCAATCGGCAATTTTTTCACAGAATGGAGTAATCCCAAAATGCTTAAAAGAACACTGGCTCTCACTTTGCTTGCAGCGCTCCTGCTGGTTCTGCTCAGCGGATGCGGCGCGAAAGAGGTCGCGGGCCTGCCTGATCTTTCCCCTTCTTCGCTTCCCGCGCCGGTCCCCGCCGGGAGTACGCAGAAAATCATAGCCTCCCTTGCGGAGATCACTCAGCAGGACGACAGCTCGGCATTGCAGGCGGCTAAGCCGTCCAACGTAGAATTTCTGACGCAGACCGACAGTGCGGTCTATCAGGACGGCTATCTGTACGTGCTCAGCAATTCCGATTTCATGATCCTCTCCGCGCAAGGCAGCAGCATTTCCCTGCTCTCCACCACAAATTTCGCCACGGAAAAAACGGCGGAGGGCGATGCCTATGAATTCTCCAGCGCGATCTATGTCGAGGGCGACCGGCTGGCCGTCGTGACAAATCAGTCCGTCGTCTTTGAGGGCGACAGTCTTTCCAGCTCGGCGCACAGCTACGCCAAGATCTATGACATTTCCGACCGCACCGCGCCGGTGCAGCTTGCCAATCTGGGGCAGGACGGCGTCTATCAGGATTCCGCAGTCTATAACGGAATGCTCTACCTGATCTCCGTAGACGCCTTCCGGCTGGACAGCGAGAACCTGACGCTCCCCACGGTCCGCGACAACGGCGCGGACGTGACCGTCCCGGAAAGCCGCATCTACGTCTGCGAAAAGCCCGCAAACGTTGCCTACACGCTGGTTTCCTCCATCTCTCTGGCCGACGGAAAACGCACTGATGTCTGCGCCTTCACGGACGGAAACCTCTACACCTCCATTTCCGAAAGCGGCATCTATCTGGCCCGTCCGGTCAGCCTGAGCGCCGAGGGCGAGGCCCACACGGAAACGCCCTATACCGTGACGGATTATGCCACCTCGGTCGTGACGGAGATCAAAAAGCTCTCCTGCGGCGACTCTCTGACGCTTCTGAATTCATACAACATCGAAGGTCAGGTGCAGGCCATGGACGCCGAGGGCACAAATCTGCGCCTGGTGACGTCGATCCTGCGCAGCGACTACCAGATCTTCACCGATGAAAAATACGGCTGGAGCAACCGGCTGGACGGCGAGCAGGTGCAGAAGAATCTGCTCTGGGTGCTCGGGGAAAATATGCAGCCCATTTTACAGTCGGACGACCTGCTGCCCGATTCCCCGCTCGGCACGGTTTATTTCAGCGCAGACCACTGCTACGCTTCCGTGCAGGACGCGAAAGCGCCTCTGCTCTGCGTTGACCTGACCGACCCTGCGAATCCGGCCGTCACACAGCCTTCCGGTCTTGCGGAATCCCTGAACCATCTGCTGCCGGATGGCAACCTCATTCTGAACCTGTATGGCTCGGACGGCCGGCTCTTCCTTTCCCGTCTGGAGGGCGACACCTTCTCCGGCAGCTTCAAGGTAGATTCCTTTGACGGTGGTCTTTTCCTTGCCGTTTGCTCGGAAAAGGCAAATGCCGCGCTGATCTCTCTGAACGGCACGGCGCATCTGCTGACGCTGGACGGCGAGATCCGCGAAGTCGGCCTGCCGAAGATCAGCGTCCACTCCGGTACCACCTTTCTCTTTGAAAACGGCTACCTTTACGCCTGCGCCCCGGACACCGTCAGCGCAGTCGATCTGAAAACCGCCGAGGTCAGCGCCCAGCTCTCCTTCGGCGTAGGTTAAGGAGAATCGTTATGATAGAAGATACCATCCAGCGCATCAATGAGCTTGCGCACAAGGCAAAGGCCGAGGGACTGACCGAGGAAGAGCTCCGCGAGCGCGACACGCTGCGCAAGGAATACATCGCCTCGGTGCGCAGAGATCTGTGCAGCCAGCTCGACAACACCTACATCGTCGAGCCGGACGGCACCAAGCACAAGCTGGGGCACAAATAAAAATCGGCTCTCTGGCGATGACCCAGAGAGCCGTTTCTTATCTGTTCTTGAGCTTTGCCCGGACGGAGGGAAAACGGTCAAGGTCCGTATGCGGAAGCGCCTGCGCCGCCACCATCCGCGACACGAAGTCCCCGACCTCGCTGAACTGGACATAGACCATCTTTTCCAGAATGGCGTCCATTTCCGACAGGCTTTCACGGTTCAGCAGGATCCTCTGCGCACCCTCCAGCGAGGTATTGCCCGCCGAGATCAGGCGGTCGCGCGGCAGGTCGGGATACATTCCGATCGTCACGGCCGCCTCGATGGGAACGTGCGCGCCGAAAGCGCCGGCCGCGTAGAATTTTGAGATCTCGTCCATGGAGATCCCGCAGGTGACCAGCATATATTCCACCATCGTGTAAGCCGCCGCTTTTGTCCGGAGAAATTCGTCGATGTCCTCCTGACGGAAGAAAAGTCCCGGCGCATACTCGCAGGCAAGCGTTCCTTCCCGCTCGGAGATCAGGGGCGAAGCATCCGGCTGGAGCTTGCCGCGCAGATCGACCCAGCCTGCAAGGAAGAGCGCCGCAAGCAGGCTGATGATGCCGGAGCCGCAGATGCCCTTCGCCGCGTCTCCGCCGATCACATGAGGAATCAGACGGCCATCCTGCAATTTCACCTCGTCCACCGCGCCCTCGGACGCACGCATCCCAGTCTGCACCACGCCGCCCTCCAGCGCGGGCCCGGCCGCGCCCGCGCCGCAGAGCAGAAAATCGCGGTTGCCGATGACCAGCTCTCCGTTCGTTCCGATGTCAAAGAAAACGCTGATCTCCTTCTGCCGGGCAAGGCCGGTGGCGACCATGCCGCTTAAAATGTCCCCGCCCAGATAGTTGGACTTGCAGGGCGCGCAGAAAACATAGCCCGGCAGGGGCAGTGACAACTCCGCCGCCGCGAGGAATCCCGGCTTATCCGCGCAGACCGCATAGGGTGCGGAAAAGACGCAGAAGGGGTCCAGTCCCAGAAGGAAATGCTCCATCGTCGTGTTGCCTGCAACGACCATGGAAATGCACTGCTCCGGCGCGACGCCGGCCTCCTCGCAGATACGGTCAAAAAGGCCGCGGATCGTGTCCAGCGTCACCTGCTGGAGCTCGGCCAGCTTGTCCAGCCTGTCCTTGCAGGCAAAGATCCGGCTCAGGATGTCCTCTCCGTAGGCGATTTGACCGTTATAGGCACTCTCCTGCGCCAGCACCGTGCCGGAATTGCAGTCCACCAGCCGCATAACGACCGTCGTGCTGCCAAGGTCGACCGCATAGCCGTAGTGCTGCAGAGAAGTATCTCCGCGTTCCACTCCGGTGACGACCCACTGCGCACCGTTCCACGCAAGGCTGACCGTCACGCGCCAGCCGGATGCTTCGCAGGCTGCCGGAAGCGCCTGCAAAACACGCAGCGGCATCCGTGCGTTCAGCCCTTCTTCGCGCAGCGCGTCCAGCACGCGTGCCTGTGCCGAGCGGTTGTCCGCCTCGCTCGGCGGCGTCAGACACAGAAAGCGCTTCTGACTGATCCCGTCCATCTCCATCCCTCCTAACGCAGAATTCCCGCATACAGCAGGAAAAAGGTCAGCCCCACATGAAGCACGACCAGTATAGGGAGCGTGATGTAAAACTGCGGGTGCTTCGTCTTGTGATGGCAAAGGTACATTCCCAGCAGGCCGCCCAGACTTCCTCCCAGCGCCGCGACGCACAAGAGCGTCTTTTCCGGGATCCGCCACTTATGGCGCCGCGCGAGGCGCTTGTCCAGAAACATCAGGAAAAAGTCCAGAACATTCATAACGGCAAAATAAATCGCATAGGCTTGAAGCAAATCCATCTTCCTTTCAGGAGGCGCTCTATGAAAAAAGCGATCGTTTTGGTTCTGATGTCTTTCATTCTATCGCTCCCCGGCTGCGCTGTCAAGACGCTGGCCAACGCCGAATACGTCACGGACGTGTGGCAGGAGGACGCCGCGTGCGAGTACACGCTCTGCGCGCCCATCCCGCTGCGGCTGCCGCTGAGCGCCGCCACGGACGACGGGATGCACAAGACCTACACGCAGGAAGCCGGCGACTATGAGATCTCCACCGACATTTTCACCGCCGCCTCTTTGGACGACGCTCTGCTTTTCCTGACCGGCCGCGACGAGGAGGCGCTCTGTCCGATCTCTCTTGACCGCTACCCCGTAGAGCAGTACCAGTACGCATGGACCGCTGCGGGCGACGAAGCCGAGCTTGCATGCAGCGGCACGCTGTTTTTCGACGGGACGCATTACTACGCCGTGACCATCCGCTGCGCGGCGGAGCAGGAGAAAACCTACCACGAACAGTTTGCCCACATCCTTGCCAACGCCTGCTTACAGGGGCAGGATGAGGTCTGAGTGCGAACGGCCTTTACTTTTTCGTCCTTCTGCGGTAGAATAGCCGCAGGAGGACTTTTGCATGAAGAAACGAATTCCGATCATTCTGCTTCTGGCCGCGCTTCTGCTGCTCGCCGCCTGCGGCGCAAAGACGCCCGCGTCCGTCGAAAGCTACGCGCAGGAGCATTGGGCGCAGTACGCGCCGTTTTCCTATGACGAAAGCAAAAACACGCTGACCATGACCCTGTCCAGCACGATGGCCTATGACGCCGCCTGCCGCGCCGGCGGCAGCGTCTACGAGGGCGACCTGTCGCCGGAGAGCCATCTGGACACGCTGCGGATGATCTCGCTGGAGATCGCCAGCGCCTGCGGACTGAAAAACCTGACCGTAACGCTGCAATGCGTCAGCAGCGATGGACAGGCCATTTTCACCGCGGCATCGGACGGCACAGTCTGGCGCTGCTGGGACACGGAGGAAGCCAAATGAAGAAAAAGATTCTGGCATTATTTGACGAAAAGCTCTGGAAATTCCTGCTGGTCGGCGTTCTGAACACGCTGGTCGGCAACGGGCTGATGTTCCTTTTGTACAATCTCGGCGGCCTGAGCTACTGGCCGGCCACGGCGATCAGCTATGCACTGGCCAGCGTGATGAGCTATTTCCTCAACCGCTACTTTACCTTCAAATACACGCAGGGCGGCTGGCAGGTCGTGCTGCGCTTTGCGCTGAACATCGCCGTATGCTACGGCCTTGCCTATGGCATTGCCAAGCCGCTCATCCGCCTGATCCTCTCCGGCGCAGCGGAAAAGGTGCGCGATAACGTCGCGATGCTCGCCGGAATGTGCCTGTTCGTCGGCTTTAACTACCTCGGGCAGCGCTTCTTCGCCTTCCGAGAAAAACACTGAATGCTTGACATTCGCGCCGTATCTGTTTATAATGGGCGCAATCTGCAAAAAAACGAGGTGATTTTTTTGTTTCGACGCTTCTGGCGCAAACTGATCCCTACTTATGCGATTTTCCCCCTGATCACGACGGGGCTGATGAATATTCTCGCGTTTTACGGGCCAAAGCTGGTGCAGGTGTTCACCGGTTCGGCCAATATGACCGATATGACCACCGCCTTTGACCGGGCGACGCCCTTCGCCCCGGTGTGGGTGATCCCCTACATTCTGACCTTTGCCTTCTGGGCCTTCCAGTATATCACCACCACGCATGAGGGGCCGAAGCTTGCCTGCCGTCTGGTCGCGGCCGACTTCGTCGCCAAGGTCGTCTGCCTGTGCTTTTTCATCTTCCTGCCGACGACCAACGTCCGGCCGGAGGTCACGCGGAGTGATTTTGTCGGCTTTCTGATGCGCCTGATCTACACGCTGGACACACCGACCAATCTTTTTCCCTCCATCCACTGCTTTGTGGCATGGCTGGGCACGCGGTTCATCTATGACTGCAAGCACCTGAAACACCGCACTGCCGTCAGCATTCTCTGCACGCTCGGCTCAGTTCTCGTGTTTCTCTCCACGCTCTTTACCAAGCAGCACGTCGCCTACGACGTACTGGCAGGCGTCGCCGTGGCGGAGCTGGGCTACGCCGTTGCGCGCTGGACCCGGCTGCCGATCCTCTTTGAACGGCTGAACGACCGTTTTCAGAAAACGCGCCTCGTGAATGTTCTTTAAGATAAAAAAGCATCCGCTTTTCGCGGATGCTTTTTGCAGACTGTCAAAAAACCTATCCAGCCGAAAGTTTCGGAGGGAAGAATAGTGTGAAAGGGAACCGTCACACCGAGCCGCAGCGAGGCGTTTCGGAGCGCAACCGCCGCAAAGCGGCGGCACTTAGCGCGGAGATGGGTTCCCTTTCGCGTTCAATAACCCGCCGCAGCGATCAAAATTGCAAAATAATACTACAAATATTGATTTTGCAATTTTGTAGGCAGCTTGTCAAAAAAGCATCCGCTTTTCGCGGATGCTTTTTGTATTTATTCTACCACAGGCGGCACAAAATTCTCGATCGCCTCGCGCATCTTCGGATGATGGATGACAAAATGGATCGCCGGGGATTTCCCCTTGGAGATCATCGCCCACTGGCCCTCATGCAGAATGATCTGTAAATTGCAGAAGGTGTGCGAGGCGGTCTGCTCCAGCCGGTAGGTCGGATGCGTCTGCGCAAAGCGCTTCGTCTGCCCCAGATGGGCAAGGTAGTCTGCATAGCTGTAGCGCAGATCCCGCTCAAAGAACAGGCCGGACAGGAGCAGCGTCAGGGAATGGCTTTCAAACTCCTGTTCGCTCAAATATGGGACTTCGTCCTGAATTTCACCATTTTCCAGAATTTTCTCCGTGATCTTCCGCTGTATGGCCGCGTGGTTCAGGATTTGCTGGCTTTCCGCATCCGAAACGCGATGGCGGCACAGGAAGTCTCTGAGGTAGTTTTCTTCCATTGTATAAAGCGGCAGTGAGGAGAGAATGCTCCGGCGCTTTCCCTCCGTCCGGGCATCTGCCAGCAGGAAGGCGTTGAGCGACTTTGCATTTTCCGCGCGGTAGATCTCCATCAGCGGGCTGGCATTTTCCAGCAGCTCCTCGGCGCGGCGGTTATAATAGGCGACCTCCTCTCTGGATTTCGTCAGATAGTATCTGCCGTCGGCGTGGTGGCCGCTGATTGCCTCCCCGGCCAGCGCCGCGGAGCCGGAGGCACGCAGCAAGTGCAGAAATACATGATTCTGCGTTCCCTTGAGATAATAGGGGGAGATCTGCCCCGTCATGTACATCGGAATGTAGCTTTCCAGTCCCAGCATCATCTCGGCAAAGGGCCGGTCAACATTATGGATCATGTTCAGATGCAGGCCCTTTTTCAGCATCATCGCCATACCGAACATCCATTTTTTCGCGAATTTCGCATCCTTGGACATCTCCTGCATGGGCATATCGCTATACATCAGGACCGGAGCCATGGACTTGGACAAAACGGTGGACTTCAGAAAATCCAGTTCGCTTTCCATCATCTGCTTCAGGCCGAGATAGGTCTTGGAGGTGGGAAGCTGAAACGGAACGCTCGGCACCTTCAATTCATCGAAATGGATCGCCTGAATGTACTCGTTCAGGTCAAATTCGTTGAGCTTGGCCAAAAAGCCGGGGATGCTGTCCTCCTGTCGTGTCTCGCCTTCGGTCAGCCATCGCTTGATCCGCTCAAAGCGCACTGCGCTGTCCGTCAGTTCCTCCGCCGGGCAGCCAAACAGCTCGGCGAGGATCGCAAGCTCCGAGCTGCCGTCCAGCTCCCGCGTCACATAGGCCGCGACGCCCGCCGCAAACTTTTCCGGCTCTGCCGGCTGGCGCGTGCCGTTTCGGATGCGGAAGATCGTGGAGGCATCATAATTGGTATGCCGGCACAGCCGGGAGATGTTCATATCCAGCACGGACACCAACGTATTGAAATTCTGCCGCAGCAGTCCGCGGTCGGTCGCCGCCACATCCGGGCAGCGCTGAAATCGCTGTCTGACCACCTCCGACGTGAGTTCTCCGTGCCCGCGCCGTTGGGCGGCCTGCGCGACCGCAGTGCAGAGTTTCTCCATCGCCGCGCTGCCGCGCTCCGGCACCCGCTCACCGGAGCGGTAGCGGCTGAGCGTCGCCGCAGACAGGCCGGAGTATTCCGTCAATTCCTTCGCCGTACAGCCAAGCTCTTTCAGATAGGCATTGAACGCTTCGCAAAATTTCATATTTTTCCCCCGTAAGCAAAGCCGCCCCGGAGGTCCGGGACGGCTTTTTTCTGGTATCATCCGACGCGGACGATGCAGGTATAGCTTTTTCCGTTGTATTTTACCGTAACTTCGGTCGTTCCTTTGCCCTCACCGCAGACCGTCACGCCGGAGACGGAGCAGACGTCCGTATCCTCGACATAGTAGCTCGCGCCGCTGATGCGGTTGCCGTTTCCGTCGATCAGGCGGAGGTTGAATTCCTCGCCGACGGCAATGGAAACGTCCGTGTGGGTCAGATGCGTCCCGGCATCGCTGCCGTTCTCGGTCGTCCCACCGAAATCGCAGCGAATGATCATCTTTGCCGTATTGCCGCCGACATCCGCGGTGATCTCCGCGGTTCCTTCCCCCACGGCGGTGACCTTACCGTCGGTATCGACCTCGGCGACCTTCTCGTCGGAGCTCTCCCAGATGACCTTGCTGCCGTCAGGCAGGTTTGTGACCTTGATCGTCACGGTTTCCTTCGGCAGGGACAGGGTCACGTCCTCATAATTCAGCTCCGGCGTAAACTCGGCCACACTCGGTTCAGAGCTGCCGGAGGGTTCGGTCGAATTCTCGCCGAACGCGCTCGTGATATGGCAGGTACGGGACATCTTGCCGCAGGTGACCTGGATGGTCGCACTGCCCTCAGCCAGCGTAGAAACGTCCACCGTGATCGACGTCTGCTCCTGCTGCGTCTCGGTTTTCTGCGTCTGGGTGGAAACATTGACGATTTTGTCGTCGCTGGTCATAAAGGACACCGTTTCCTCGCAGCCGGCATTGATGACAACGCGCAGCTTCTGGATCTGTCCTTTCTGGCTGAAGCTGATGCTCTCCGGCTGGATCTCAAGGAAGGTGCAGGTTTTGCTCAGCGATTCGTCGTCCGAGGTATTGCCGCGCATATCGGCATTGAGCACGCTGCTCAGTCCGGGCCAGAGGCCGTTGACATCGCCGATGAAATAGGCCACGACGAATACGGCCAGCGCCAAAAACACCACAGAAGCCGTCAGCAGCTTCTTGGGGATCCGCTTCGGATCCTGCGGCTCGGCGGCGGGCTTTTGCTTTGCCGGGCGCGCAGTGCGGTTTTTCCGGCGGCGTTCTTCCTCCGTGATCCTCCGGCGCTGCGGGGCGCGCTGGCGGTTCCTGGCAGCCTCCGACGGTGCGTTGCCGCACAGGGGGCAGACCGGCTTGTCCGCATTGTAGATCGTCCCGCAGTAATCACATACGATTTTATTATCCATGGCAATCCGCATACCTGCGTATGCTTGTGCTCCTTTCCGGCAAATCAGAGTCTTTCCATATCATAGCAGAAAAAACGAATTCCTGCAACTGATATTCCCGGTTCTTCGTCAAAATATTACAGCTTCAGCACTCGACGCCCATCTGCCGCAGCGCCTGCACGGCCTGCTCGTAGGATGCAAAGCAGATCCCGTGTATTCCGACGCGCTTCGCGCCGTCAATGTTTTCCTGCCGGTCGTCCAGAAACACCGTCTCCTCCGGGCGGAGGTCATAGGTTTCCAGCAGCTTGCGGTAGATGGCAGGCTCCGGCTTGAGGAGCTTCACATCGCAGGAGAAAATGCCCCCGTTCATATACGGAAGGAAACCCAGCGCCTCCGGGCAGTCACGGAGCGCCCTGCGCGAAAAGTTAGAGAGATAATAGACAGAATACCCGGCGGTCTTCAGCTTTTCGATCCACGGAACGGAATAGGGAAACATCCGCAGCAGATCGCTCAGATCGTCAAAGGCGCGGTGCAGCTCATCCGCGATCTCCGGGTCAAGGCGGATAAAGCCCTCCACGACCTCTTCGGAGGAGAGCACGCCGCGGTCAAATTCATTCCACGCCGGGTGCAGCGTCGAGCACCTGGCAATGCGGTCGATCATTTCCGGGGAAAAGCCCTTGTCCTGCAAAAAGCCATACCAGCGGTAATCCGCAAGCACATTGCCGATGTCAAAGACCACGTTTCTGATTTTCATTGCGTTACCCCCATGGTGGTTTTTTACAGTATAGCACAGAAGCAGGCGAAAATCAATTCGACGATTCTTCCCTTTTTTCTTCTTCAGCATCTCAGCGCGCAGAAGTCACCTGAGCTTTCGTTATCTTCTGCTGCCCGCCGCCAGGCTTTGCCGCACCGGAGCAATTTCCCACAAATCCAACAAAAATCTAGTTGCTTTTTTCTAGAATTTATCATAATATAGAATAGCAAGAATTTGAGTTTTTATTTCAAGGAGGCGTGTTCGATGTCCGAGCTGAAAATGGTTTCTCCGCTGCTGGACCGCATGACGGTTCTGGAGGAGATTTCCGGGCGCGAAGGCTGTCACTGCTATGCCCTCCGGCACGAGGACTCCGGCGAACGTTACGTCGTCAAGCATATTTCCATCCCCGCCGCAGAGAAGCAGATCTATGCCCTGCTGCTCTCCGGTGCCTATCCGGATCAGGCCGCCGTACATACCTATTACGGCACCGTGGCCGACAGCATCCGCGACGAAGTCGCCGCCGGGCAGAAGCTCGCGGAATCCGGCTTTTTTCTCGGCGCCAAGGGCTGCCAGATCGAACCGAAGGAATCCGGCGTCGGCTATGATGTCTACATTCTCTATCCCCGCCAGATCCCGCTGAGCACGGTCATTGCCGAAAGTGCCATGACAAATCTGCGCGCGGTCAATCTGGGGCTCGACCTTTGCGACGCGCTGTCTGCCTGCCGGCAGGTGGGATACCTTTTCTCCAATCTGAAGCCGGAGAATGTCTTTCTGACCCAGTCCGGCCGCTTCCAGCTCGGCGATCTCGGCCTGACCGCGCTGGAGGACCTGCAATACGCCTCCGTCCCGGAGGAATATCTGGGGCCCTATTCCGCACCGGAGCTTTCCGACATCATGGCTTCGCCCAACCCCACGATCGACCTGTATTCCCTCGGTATGCTGCTCTACCGGGTCTACAACGGCAACCACGGCCCCTTTGAGGACGAGCACACCGAGCCCGGCATGGCGGACAAGCTCCGTCTGACCGGCAAGGCCATGCCCACGCCGCTTTACGCCGACTATGAGCTGTCGGCCATCATCCTCAAGGCCTGCGCCCCCAGCGTGGAGGCGCGCTATCAGACGCCGGAGGAGCTGAAGCAGGCGCTCATGTATTATATGCAGCGCAACGAGCTTTCCGACACGCTGATCGTCCCGCCCATCGTTACCTCCCCCCTGCCCGTGATCACGGACGAAGCGGAGGAAAAAACGGATGAGCCGGTACGCTTCAACGTCGAGCAGGACGAAACCTTCCGCCAGAGCTTCGCGCCCGATCTTTCCGGCGCAGGCACCGATGCGGACATAGACGAAACGGCGCCCCAGCCCGCCCCGGAGCCGACAGAAGAACCGGCCCCTGCGGAAGAAGCGCCTTCGGAAGATCCTGCGGAACCGGAGGAAGTCGTAGAAGCCGAACCCATTTCAGAGGAAGAAGCGGAAGAAGAGGATCCCAACCAGATCGATCTTGATGCCTTCCTCGCCTCGCTCGGTGACGTCGTCGCAGATGACACGGCCAAGCCGGAGGATGCGGAAGAACCGGCAGAAGACGCGGAAGCAGCCCCCGTAGAGGCTTATGTGGATGCGACTCCCACCGAGGAAGAAGCGGAAGAGCCCGCAGAACCGGGCAAGCGTAAGCTGCCCTTCGCGGCCGCGCTGAGCATCATTCTCGGTGTCGTGCTGCTGTTCGGTGCAGCGCTGTATTTCCTGCTGAACTGGTATTTCGTCCGCGTGACCTCGCTGCGCGTCGTCAGCTCCACCACGGAGCAGTTCGTGCTGGCGGTCGACAGTAAGGACGATCCCTCGCACTATCTCGTCACCTGCACGGACTCCCACGGCGTGGCCTATTCCGGTACCCGCAGCGGCAACGAATACACCTTCACCGGTCTGCAGGAAAACACGATCTACACCGTCAACCTCCGCGCAGCCGGACGCCATCGCCTGTCCGGCGCGAGCGTGAGCGAGCTGAACGTCACAACACCGGAATCCACGCTGATCACGGACTTCACCTCCATGCTTGGTGACGAAGAAGGCTCCGTCATCCTGACGCTCGCCTACACCGGCCCCGCGCCCGTGGAATGGCTGCTGACGTATACGGATTCCGCCGGCGGCTCGAATTCCGCCTCCTTTACCGGTGCTTCCACCACGATCACCGGACTGTCGCTGAACCAGAAATACACCTTCACGCTGGAAAGCACGGACGGCATCTACCTTTCCGGCGCAACATCCACCCAAATCGACGTTCTGCCGCTGGTCAAGATCAGCAGCTACAGCTTCTCCGAGATCAGTGCGCAGTCGCTCACCCTGAACTGGACGGCTGCGGAGAATACTCCGTCTGCATGGCAGGTCACCTGTGAGGCGCAGGACTTCACGACCGTCACCGCCACCGTCACGGAGCCAACCTTCTCGACCGCCATTCCCGACCTCTCGCGGGAATACAAGATCACGATCAACGCGCCCGGCATGGCCGCGCCGCTGGTCTGCATTCTGCCCGCGAACCCCGTCGTCGTGTCCGGTCTCTCGGCCAGCGCTTCGGCCGACGGCAGCGTGCAGGTTTCGTGGAACACCCTTTCCGGCGCGCCTGCGGGCGGCTGGTACGTATCCTACGGCACAACCACCAGCTACCATGACCCCGCGATCAAGGACGCAACGGAAAATGCCGTCACTCTGACGAATCTGATCCCCGACGCAACTTATAAAATCTCTCTCCAGCCCGCCGACGGCTCTGAGGTGTTCGGCACAATTGAAACCACCGTCACGACCCCGGACACCGACACGATGGATGCCTACGGCGTCAGCCCCGGCAACACCTACATCTCCCTGTGGGAAAAGCCCAGCGGCGACAGCTGGAACTATCTCTCTCTTTCCAACAGCAAGAGCACCTTTGCAGCGGACGAGGATATTGCGCTCTGCCTTCAGGTATCCGGGCGGAACAATTCGACCAACGCCGTGCAGATCCTCTATGTCATCCGCGACGCCGACGGCAACCCCGTGAGCGACGTCTCCGACAGCCGCAGCTGGAACGACATGTGGTATCAGCTCCGCCATACCAGCACCGTCCCGAACCCCGGAAAGGCCGGCGACTACACGCTGGAGGTCTATGTGGACCATGCGCTTCTGAAACGGATCGCCTTCACGATCTCTTGACCCCGTAAAAATTCTACCCTCTGGCCGAACCCCCGATCGTAGATTTTTAGAAAAATAAGGCGGCGCCCGCCGCCGAAAGCAAGGAGGAAAACTATGGAAAACTGGTTTGTAGTGGTTATGGGTCTTTGCACGGTCTTTGTCGTGCTGATTCTCATCATCGTTCTGTGCTGGCTGCTCGGACTGGTCTGCAAGGCTCTTGGCAAGAAAGAAACCGCAGAAGCTCCGAAGGCCGCTCCAGCGCTGGATGATGCCTCCATTCCCAACCGCCCGCAGTTCGTCGCAGCCGTTTCCGCCGCCATCGCGGAAGCCAGCGGCACCGACGCATCTGCGCTTCGCATTCTCTCTATCAAAAAACTTTAATACATTTCTGAAAGGTGAAAGAACATGAAAAAGTACCGCGTAACCGTGAATGGCTCTCTGTATGAGATCGAAGTCGAGGAAATGGACGCTTCTGCCGTTTCCGCCGCTCCCGCTGCAAAGGCTGCCCCCGCTCCCGTCGCCGCCGCTCCCGTCTCCGCCGCTCCCGCTGCCGGTGCGCAGATCAAGGCCCCGATGCCCGGCAACATTCTGGACGTCAAGGTCACTGCCGGCCAGTCCGTCAAGAAGGGCGACGTTCTCGTCATTCTCGAAGCCATGAAGATGGAAAACGAGATTCAGGCTCCCTGCGACGGCAAGGTCACCGGCGTCAACGTCCGCAAGGGCGACACTGTAGAAACTCAGGCTCTTCTGTGCACCATCGCGTAATCTCATTCAGGGAGAAACTGCTATGTTCAAAAACAATAAAAAACTGCACCGGGCTCTGGTCGCGCTGGTCGTCCTGGCCTTTCTGGTGTGCATGAGCTTCGTCCTCTGGGCGGGCGCTGAGGAGGCTCCGGCGACCGATACCGCCGTAGTGACCACTGCGCAGACCGGTGCTCAGTCCAACGGCGAAGCGCTGGAAAACTTCCTTAACCAGACCGGCATTACGATGATGATCAAGAACTGCGACTGGCGTTCGGCCATCATGATCGTCATCTCCTTCGTTCTGATGTATCTTGCCATCGCCAAGGGCTTCGAGCCGCTGCTGCTTCTGCCCATCGCTTTCGGCATGCTGCTGACCAACCTGCCCGGCGCCGGCATGTTCCACTCCGAGATCTTCGAGGGCGGCCATGTCCACTGGGATCTCATTAAGGACGGTGTCACGCTGTCAAACGGCAGCAATGAGGCAGCCGGCCTTATTGATATTCTCTATCTCGGCGTCAAGCTGGGAATTTATCCCTGCCTGATCTTCATCGGCGTCGGCGCAATGACCGACTTCGGCCCGCTGATCGCCAACCCCAAGAGCCTGCTGCTCGGCGCTGCCGCTCAGCTCGGCATCTTCATCGCCTTCCTCGGCGCCATGGCGCTGAAGCTCGGCGGCCCCGTTCTGGAAAACATGCAGCGCCTTGCCGCTTCCATCGGCATCATCGGCGGTGCGGACGGCCCGACGGCCATCTATGTCACCTCCCGCCTCGCGCCTGAGTACCTCGGGCCGATCGCCATCGCTGCCTACTCCTACATGGCCCTCGTTCCGGTCATCCAGCCGCCCATCATGCGCGCGCTGACCACCAAGAAAGAGCGCCTCATCCGCATGGATTCCCTGCGCACCGTTTCCAAGAAGGAAAAGATCATCTTCCCGATCGCCGTTACCGCTTTCGTCGCGCTGCTCGTTCCGTCCGCTACCTCTCTGGTCGGCTGCCTGATGCTCGGCAACCTGTTCCGTGAGTGCGGCGTCGTGGATCGTCTGTCCGACACCGCGCAGAATGCTCTGATGAACATCGTCGTCATCTTCCTCGGCGTTTCCGTCGGCGCCACCGCGAAGGCCGAGTCCTTCCTCGCTCCGACCACGCTGGGCATCCTGGCTCTCGGCGTCGTTGCCTTCATGGGCGGCACTTCCGGCGGCGTCCTGCTTGCCAAGTTCATGAACCTGTTCCTGCCGGAAGGCAAGAAGATCAACCCGCTCATCGGCTCCGCCGGTGTTTCCGCCGTTCCGATGGCTGCGCGCGTTTCCCAGAAGGAAGGCCAGCGCGCTGATCCGGGCAACTTCCTGCTCATGCACGCCATGGGTCCGAACGTTGCCGGCGTGATTGGCTCCGCAGTTGCCGCGGGCGTGTTTATCGCTCTGTTCGGCTGATAAGGAGGTAGTTTCATTATGGAAAAGAAACCTTTGATGATCACGGAAACCATCCTCCGTGACGCGCACCAGTCGCAGGCCGCGACCCGTATGCGCATTGAGGACATGCTCCCCGCCTGTGAGCTGCTGGACAACATGGGTTACTGGTCTCTGGAGTGCTGGGGCGGCGCGACCTTCGACGTCTGCATGCGCTTCCTGAACGAGGATCCGTGGGAGCGTCTGCGCACCCTCAAGGCGCATATGCCCAAGACGAAGCTGCAGATGCTCTTCCGCGGCCAGAACATTCTCGGCTACAAGCACTATGCTGACGATGTCGTCGAGGAATTCTGCCAGAAGTCCATTGAAAACGGCATCGACGTCGTCCGTGTGTTTGACGCGCTGAACGACATCCGCAACCTGCGCAAGGCTGTGGAAAGCGTTAAGAAATACGGCGGCTGGGCAGAAGTCGCGCTGAGCTTCACCGTCAGCCCCGTCCACAATGACGAGTACTTTGTCAACATCGCCAAGGAGCTGGAAAAGATGGGTGCAGATTCCATCTGCATCAAGGACATGGCAAACCTGCTGCTTCCCTTCCATGCTTATGATCTGGTTCGCAAGCTAAAGGACAATGTTACCATTCCCATCCACCTGCACACCCATAACACCGCCGGTACCGGCGATATGGTCAACCTGATGGCCGCGCAGGCCGGTGTTGACATCGTGGACTGCGCACTGTCCCCCCTCGCCAACGGCACCTCTCAGCCTGCCACCGAGTCCCTCGTCGCCACCCTTCAGGGCACCGACCGCGACACAGGTCTTGATCTTGTCAAGCTGAACGAAGCCGCCACGCATTTCCGCAAGGTCGCCGACCGCCTGAAGAAGGAAGGCTTCCTGGATCCCAAGGTTCTGGGTGTCGACACCAAGGCCCTGATGTATCAGGTTCCCGGCGGTATGCTTTCCAATATGCTCGGTCAGCTCAAGCAGGCCGGTGCAGAGGACAAGTATTACGAGGTTCTGGCAGAAGTACCGCGCGTCCGTAAGGACTTCGGCTATCCCCCGCTGGTCACCCCGACCAGTCAGATTGTCGGCACGCAGGCTGTTATGAATGTCATCGCCGGTGAGCGCTACAAGATGGTTCCGAAGGAATCCAAGGGTCTGCTGCGCGGCGAGTACGGCAAGCTGCCCGGTGAAGTCAACGAGGAAGTCCGCCATAAGTGCATCGGCGACGACAAGGTCATCACCTGCCGTCCTGCCGATCTTCTCCAGCCGGAGCTGGAGAAGTACCGCGAGGAGTCCAAGGACATCGCCCGCTGCGAAGAGGACGTGCTCTCCTACGCCCTGTTCCCGCAGGTCGCTCGCAAGTTCATGGAAGCCCGCAACAATCCCAAGCCCGCCGAAGAGCCGAAGAAGGCTGCCGATCCCAATGCAGTCCGCGAGCTCTACGTCGAGGATTGCGGCAAATAAAGCGAAATCGCCGGGGAAGTCCCCCGGCGATTTTTTCTGCGTGCAAAAACGCGCTCCGGCACCATACGATGCCGGAGCGCTGCTTTTCTTTTATGCAATATCCCACTTGATCTCTTCCGGCTGCTCGTCGAGCACTTGCGGATTGCGCAGGAGCTTCTGGAAGTATTTCAGAACCGTCGCATAGTAGAAGCCGTCGACAGTTCGCTCATCGCAGTTCAGAACGAAGTCAACATAGCGATGGGTCACGGGTTTGCCGGTCAGGTCCAGCTCCACCTTGCGGTACTTCCGTCCGAACGCGACAAAGACCGGCAGGTTGCCGAAGTCATACAGATGATGTACAATGGGCGGAATGCCCAGCGAACCCATGGAGGTGAAGATCACAGAAGCGTGGAAAGGACTGACCTCCAGCAGGAACTTCGGGATCTTGCCGAAATAGTCCATGACCTTCAAGAACCAGACGACAAACTTCAGAAGCAACCCCGGCAGACTGGCGAGCAGACTGGCAACATGGTCGAAACTGCTGTCCAACGGCGTGTTCTTGACTTCCTCATAGACCTTGTTGAACTTCTCATAGACCTCCTTGGAGGTGTCTGTCTGCGTCAGGTGCAGCTTGATCATGGTGTCCGAGGCTTCCGTGCTCATATCCTTTTTGATCGCCATGGTGAACTGAATGTCATCGTCGCGCTGGTAAACGCGCTGGCCGGACAGGAAGCGATTGCAGCCGGGGTATTTGGCAATGCAGCGGACATAGGCCGCGAGGAACACATGGGTAATGCCGAAATTTTCGAAGCCTTCCTTGCGCTTTTTGTGGATATAGCGCTCGATATTTGTAATCTCGACCGTGTCCTGTATGGAATTGGATGCGCCGTTGCGGTTCGGCATAATATAGTTTGCAACCACGGACATCCCGTTGATGGTGCGCACGCGGCGGCCATCGGAACGGTCCCCCCATGTCCTGTGGTACTTTCCGTCCATAAAGCGGCGCATGGCCAACGTCATCAGGAAGAGGGCGCTCACCATGCAGATGTTGGAGAGTTTGTCCATCAGATACCATAGCTCGATGGAATTCCACACCAGCAGGCAGTCATAAGTCAGTGCCGCAAGCGGCAAGAGCGTGATCAGGCTGAACACCCAAGGTCTTGTGATCCGCCCCGTCATGATAAACCGGTAGATCAAATAATAGCCCAGATACAGGATCCAGCAGACGACCACATAGCGCATATATCCGAACAGCGCATAGCCGCCGTGCAGGTGCAGATCAAGCGCGATCTGGCCAAAATATACACAGACCCAGAATACCGGCGTCGTGGTGCGGTACAGGCTCTTGTCCCCCCAGATCAGAATCTGCATCACAAACAGCAGCAATGCTGCGATTGGCAGGACCTTCTGGAACCAGATGTTGACCGTGCGGATCTGCGCCGCTTCTCCGAAGCAGAGCGCGAGGATCTGCAGGGCGACCGCCGCGACAGACATAAGGGCAGCGATCCATGTCATGGCATTTTTCCGACTGACATAGTATCGTACAGCTTGTGTCATTTATTTTCCCCTCCTTCTGCAGCATCCCTCTGTGGATGCGTGCATTATATTATACCTTAATTCAAAAAAAGAGTCAAGAAAAAAGCAAATGGCGGCGCATTACGCGCCGCCTCAGCTTGTCAAAAAAGTCCTTTTGGACTTTTTTGACAAGCTGCCTACAAAA
>ERZ860322.102-NODE-102-length-65948-cov-16.847768_pt1 | contig 65948 bp, 66 predicted proteins | sample MGYA00509979_ERZ860322 | MGnify/ENA primary metagenome ERZ860322 (study PRJEB30046, sample SAMN00715217) | human gut metagenome | study: EMG produced TPA metagenomics assembly of the A metagenome-wide association study of gut microbiota in type 2...
GCCGTGCGGCGGCCCGCGGGGCGAGGAAATTTTTAAGGGATAATACGCGGAAGCGTTTATCATATTTTTCCCGAAAGGAGGAGGAAGTTTGAAAGCAAAACGTGCAAAAACCCAGCCTGCGGCGGCGACGCAGCTGCGCAGCGGGCAGGGACATCCCTTCGCATCCCTGCGCTCCTATATGCCGCTGGGCGGCGGGGAGTACCGGCTGTATCAGTCCCTGCGGGAGGCGCTGCCCGTGCTCGACGCCGCCATCGAAAAGCTGGTGCGTCTGAGCGGGAGCATGAGCGTCGTCTGCGAGAATCCCGCGGCACAGAAGGGGCTGACGGAATTCCTGCGCACCGTGCCCTGCGGGCGGGGGCAGCGGGGCATCGACAGCTTTCTGTCGGCCTATCTCGGAAGCCTTCTGACCTACGGGCGCGCGGTGGGCGAGATGATCGTCTCACAGGGACGGCTCGCGGCGGTGTGCTGGGGCGATGTGGCGCAGCTTCAGGTGGAGGAGGGCGACAGCCCGCTGGAGTTTGCCCTCTGCGCCTATGACGAGAACGGCACGCTGCGGCGGCGGCCCCTGCCGTACCAGCATCTGCTGCTGTTCACCACGCTCAACCCGGAGCCGGCCAACCCCTACGGCGTTTCCCTGCTGCGCAGTATGCCCTTTCTGGCGGACATCCTGCTGAAGATCTACAACACCATCGGCGTCAACTGGGAGCGCGCGGGCAACGTCCGCTACGCGGTCGTGTGCAAGCCGGATGCGGCCGACCGCGGCAGCGCCTCCGAGCGCGCCGAGGCCATCGCGCAGGAGTGGTCGGAGGCCATGCAGGACGCCAAGAGCGGCGTGGTGCGGGACTTCGTCGCGGTGGGGGACGTGTCCGTCAAGGTCATCGGCGCGGACGGGCAAATTCTGGACTCGGAGGTGCCGGTGCGCCAGATCATGGAGCAGCTCGTCGCCAAGACCGGTCTGCCGCCCTTCCTGCTGGGCCTGAGCTGGTCGACGACCGAGCGCATGAGCAAGCAGCAGGCGGATATGCTGACGAGCGAGCTGTGGTCCATCCGCCGCACGGTGGAGCCGGCGCTGTACCGCATCTGCGAGCTGTGGCTGCGACTCAACGGCTTCGGCGGCGGCGCGGAGATCGTCTGGGAGGATATCTCGCTACAGGATCTTGTGGAAGAGGCGCAGGCGCAGCTCTACCGCGCGCAGGCGCAGAAGCTGAATTCTGAAAAAGGTTAGGAAGGTGGTTCGTTATCAAACTCTGTAAGGAAGCCCGTCTGACAAGCTCCGGTACGCCGGACGGCGGGCAGCTCGAAAAAATCAACCGCTATGCAAAGTCGCCGCTGACGGCCGAGGAGGTCTACTGCTTCCGCGTCCGGCTGTGCGACGACCAGCCCGACCGGGACTTTGAGCGTTTCGACACCGGGGCGCTGGAAAAACTCGCGGCGCTGTTTCTCGGCAAGACCGGCATCTGCGACCATGAGTGGTCCACGCAGCGGCAGGTCGCGCGCATTTTTGACACGGAGGTCGTGCGGGACGGCCAGGCGTCCTGCCTGATCGCGCACGCCTATCTGCTGCGGTCGGAGAAAAACGCCGCGCTGATCGAGGAGATCGAGGGCGGCATCAAGAAGGAGGTTTCCGTGGGCTGCGCAATGGCAAGGTCCTATTGCTCAGTCTGCGGGGCGGAGTACGGCTCCTGCGCGCACCGCAAGGGCGTCACTTATGACGGAAAGCTGTGTTTGGCGGTGCTGGCGGAACCTACGGACGCCTATGAATTCTCCTTTGTTGCCGTTCCGGCGCAGCGGGAGGCGGGCGTACTTAAGGCAATGAAGGGAGGGAAACCCATGACCCTCAAGGAGCTGGTCGAGCGCAGCGGAGACGGCGCACTCCAAACCGCGCTGCACACGCTGGAGGAGGATGCGGCCTTCGGCCGCGCACAGCGCGGAGAGATGGAAAAGGAAGTCGTTTCTCTGGGGCTGCTGCTGGACTTCGGCGCGTCCGAGGCGGTCCTGAAAAAGGCCGCCGCCGCGCTGGACGGCGAGGCGCTGTGCGCCTGGCGGAAGGAGATGCGGGAAAAGGTTGCTGAGCTTTTCCCGCCGCAGGCGCAGCTTCCCGCTGCGGGAAGCGGACAACCGGCGGTGGAGGCCGCCTACATGATCTGAGGAAGCGCTGATGCGGCGCTTCCCGAAAAAAATCAGGAGGTAAACTTTTATGGCATTTTCTTTTGATTCCATCGGAGAAAGAATCGTGAGCTTCAAGGCAGCTACGAATGCAGACGTCGGCTATCCCTGCGCAGTGACCGACAACGACACCGTCGGCGAGCCGGCGGATCAGGGCGATATTATCGGCGTGGTCAGGAGCGTCCGCAACGGCATCGCCGGCGTGGTCGTTTCCGGCTGCATCACCCTGCCCTACACCGGTACGGCGCCCACCTGCGGCTACCAGACGCTGGGCTACGACAACGACACGTCCAGCATGAAGGTCATTTCCGGCTGCAAGAGCTATCTCGTCGTACACGTGGACACCACCGAAAAGACCGTCACATTCTTTCTGTAAATCGTAAGGAGGCTTTATTATGGCATTTGATCACATTCGTCTGGAAAAGGGCATGTACCGCGAGAGCGGCAAGACCTTCACGCAGGTGCTTGAGCGCCTCGACCCGTCCGAAAATTACAAGGGCACCGCTTTTGAAGGCACCGACGCCTTCCAGCGTCAGCTCAAGCGCTTCGACATCCGCGTCAAGGGCGCGGGCTCGGATATGGTGGAAAAGTTCTTCTCCACCTACGAATCCGCCGTACTGTTCCCGGAGTTTATCTCCCGCGTCGTCAAGCAGGGCATGGAGGAGGCAAATATCCTGCCGCTGATCACCGCGACGGTCACCGACATCGACTCCATGGATTACAGAAGCATCTATTCCGTCCCCGGAGAGGAGAAAAAGCGCCTAGCCGATGTGGCCGAGGGTGCCGACATCCCCGCGACCACGGTCAAGACCAGAAGTCACCTGGTCAGACTGAATAAGCGCGGCCGGATGCTCGTGGCATCCTATGAGGCGCTGCGCTTCCAGAAGCTCGACCTGTTCTCCGTGATGCTGCGGCAGATCGGCTCGTACATCCAGAAAATGCTTCTGGATGACGCCGTGAACGTCCTGATCAAGGGTGACGGCAACGGCAACGCCGCGACTACCTACACCATCGGCACCAAGCCTATCTCCGGCACCAGAGGAACGCTGACCTATGCACAGCTTGTGGAATTCTGGGCGCAGTTCGCCCCCTTTGAGATGAACACCATGCTCGTCGGCAACGACACGATCGTGTCCCTGCTCAAGCTGAGCGAATTCCAGAATCCGCTGACCGGCCTGAACTTCCAGGGAACCGGCAAGCTGTCTTCCCCGCTCGGTGCGGATCTGCTGCGTACCGGCGCCGTGCCCGACGGAAAGATCCTCGCCTTCGACAAGAACTGCGCGCTGGAGATGGTGCGCGCGGGCGACGTCTGCGTGGAATATGACAAGCTGATCGACCGCCAGCTGGAACGCGCGTCCATCACGACGATCTCCGGCTTCGCCAAGATCTGCGACGACGCGGCGAACGTTCTTGCGATCTGATATGAGTCTGCAAACCGACATCCAAACGGCGGCCTCGCAGATCGTAGGCGCGCTCCCTGCCGGCGAGGAGACCCTGCTGTACACGCTCTGCGATGCGGCAATGCAGGAATTGCAGCGCCGCCTGCGGCCGGGCGTCACACCGGAGGACTGCGGCAAGTGCTTTACGGCGGCGGCCGCGCTGACGGCGGTTTCGCTCTTCCGCGCGGCGCAGGAGGGCGAGGTTTCCGAGTTCGGCGCGGCGGGCCTGTCCGTGAAGCTGCACGCCGACGGCGGCGCGATGCGGAAGCTGGCCGAGGAGCTGCTGGCGCCATGGTACGACGGCGGCACCGCATTCCGGGGGGTCCGGGCGTGAAGGAACGGATCGAACGGATGCTCGCGCGCTTCGGCCGCGCCGTGACGCTTCACAAGTCCGACGGCACCGACGCTTCGGCCATCGGCCTGCTGGAGCCGGTGACCTCCAAAAGTATGCAGGCCATGCAGAAAGAAATACCCGGCGCGGGAGTCATCCCGCCCGGGCAGTACCTCTACATCGGCAGGGCGGGGGAGGCTCTGGACGCGGTGGAGTACATGACCGTGGGGGATGGAACTTATCTGGTCCGGCGCTGGGATAAGGTCTATTATCAGGACAAGGCTGTGTTTCTCTGGGCGCTGTGCGTGAAAAGCGGGGAGGAAGAAGCATGGACCTGAGCACTAAAATGCTGCAATGGCTGACGCAGCAGGGCTTCCACGCGGTGCGTGCGGGGAACACCGCGCTGTTTCCGCGGCTGAAAAGTTATCTCGTCGCCGTCGGCCCCGGCAAAACGGAAACAAAGCGGACGCTGATCTCGACCTATCTCGGTGCGGACGGGGAGGGAAACCGATACTTCGGGCGGCTGCTTTCGACGGAGCTGACGCTGGAGGTCTTCTCGGCGCAGGCGCAGGGGGCAGCGCTGTGTGAGGAGAAGGCGGAGGCGCTTCTGCGGGCGGTGCAGCGTGACGGCGCGCCCTTCCGCTGCACGGGGATCGCCGCCGGGCAGACGAGCTATGACGCAAAGGCGGACTGCTTCCGTAAAACCGTTACCGTAACGGGCGACGTGTGGATGTATTACGCCAGTGAGGAGGCGGGAACATGACGGAACCGGTGTTTTTCCCGGAACGCGGACTGACCGTCTGCTTTGGCGGCAAGCAGACGGCGGCAGTGCAGAGCTATCAGATCCGCTGCACCGCCGCGCGCGAGCCGGTCTACGGCTTCTGGGACAGCGAGGTGAGCGGGATCCTGCCGGGGAAGCGGCGCTACGAGGTGACGCTGCGGCGCATCTATCCCATCCTGCCCGGCCTGAACGACGGCATTTCCCTGTTCGACCTGCAGAATTTTACGGCGACGATCAAGCATCACGGGCGGACGGTCACATTTTCCGGCTGCGAATGGATCTCCATCCGGGAAAACGCAGACCCGGAGCAGCCCGTGATCGAGGAGATGGTTTTCGTCGCCGGCACGCGCAGCGTGCAGACGGATGGAGAGGAGGCATGACGAATGCAAACGCTGATGAAGTTCAGCACCTTTACGTGGCCGAATAATCCGACCAAATGCCATGTGACGCAAAAGTGCCGCATCGTGCAGCACCAGTACCTCAACGGGCTGTGGTGCACACAGGAGTTCGGCTACGCGCCGCGGATCTATTCCGGCGAGGGCGTGTTCTTCGGCGATTCGGCCAAGGCGAACCTGTACAGCCTGCTGTCGCTTTTCCGGGAGGGCGGCATCGGCATGGTGCGGCATCCCCAGTGGGGGAACATCAATGTCTACCCGCAGGAGCTGGACTACTGGCTGGAGCCGGAGGAGAACTGCATCCACTACCGTTTCTCCTTTCTGGAGGCGCCGATATGATCAAAGGTTATGTCAAGATCGTCAACCAGACCAGCTACACGGAGCTGCCGGAGCCGCTGGAATGGGAGATCGTCCGGGCGGACAAGGCCGACCGCGACTCGTTTTACTATGTGTTTCCCTTTGATCCGGCACTGCGGCAGACGCTGTCCAGCGCGGTCGCGTTCCAACTGAAGGACGGCACGACGCTCCTTTTCAGCGGGCGCGTCGACGGCTATACGGTCAGCCTCAGCGCGGCCGGAGGGATCCTGAAGCTCTACGGCCGCAGTACGGCGGCGCTGCTGATGGACTATGAGTTTCCCGCCGCGGACTACAGCAAGCCCACGATGAAAATGATCGCGCAGACCTATGTCGGGCCGGTCAGCGTGGCGTGCTACTACGATGAGCCTACGACGGTGCCGGACACCTTCCACGTTTCGCTGGGCGACTCGGCGATGAAGGTGATCTCCAACTTTGCCGCCTCGGTCGAGGCACTTCCGTGCTACATCCGGGCCGACGGCGCGATGCGCATCACCTTCACCCGCACGGCCTCCGGCGTGACGCTGGGGCCGGGAGACATCATTTCGGCAAAGCTGCTCGACCGGCGGCGGGGTGTCGTCTCGGAGTTTCGCCTGATCGAGGACAACGGCTATGAGCCGCGCGTCAACTCCGCGTTCGTGCTGGAGGGCGGCCGCGCCCGGCGCTATCTCAAGGAGTGCATCTATTCGGAAAAGCAGATCATCTACGAAACCATGCGCAATCGCCGCCTGTTCAAGCTGCTGCTGACGGGCACGGCGCGGCTGGAGCCGGCATCGACCTTCACGCTGAATCTGCCGCAGTTTTCCTTCAATGATACGCTTTATGTCACGCACTGCCGGTCGTTCTGCTCGCCGGAGGGGCAGCTCTGCGAGATCACCGCCTCGCAGTATTAAAAAAGAGGGCAGGAGCCGATGGCTCCTGCCCTTCAGCTTGTCAAAAAAGTCCAAAAGGACTTTTTTGACAAGCTGCCTACAAAATTGCAAAATCAATATTTGTAGTATTATTTTGCAATTTTGATCGCTGCGGCGGGTTATTGAACGCGAAAGGGAACCCTGACGGTTCCCTTTCACACTATTCTTCCCTCCGAAACTTTCGGCTGGATAGGTTTTTCGACAGTCTGAAGTGGGAAGCCAAAGGCTTCCCACTTACTTGTTACAACCCGAGCTTCTGAAGCTCTTCCGCTGTGATCTCGACAAGCTCCTGACAGCGCTTGCTATTGCTGCCGACCATGCGGCCCATCCCGAACACGCCATGCGTTGCACTGTCGATCGCGGCGTTAGCCATCTGATTGCCGAACCCTGCCATCTCCTGCTTCTGGACAGTGAACTTCTTTGTCAGCTTGCCACGCGGCATGATCCAGACCTGATTCTGACGATCCAGCTCCGGAAATACGATCACGTACATAAAGGCGTGCTTGACGAGCATCGGCTGGCCGGCCGTAAACGGCTTGTCCTTGATTGCTTCAAACAGGCTCTCAATGGTGTATTCCTTTGAAAAAACTACCTTCTTTGTTTTGTTACCAAACATCGTTATCCCCCTTTTTTTCTGAATTTAAAACTAGTTATATTATATTTTATTTTTCATAGATTGTCAAGAAATATCGCAGAAAGCAAAGTAACAGACAAGTTTCCTTGGCTGTTACCGTCCTATTCTCTTTGCAGCATTTCCTCTGCGCTTTTCAGCGTCGTTTCAGTGATGTTCGCACCGCCGATGATGCGCGCCAGCTCTGCCTTTCTGCCCTCCAGATCAAGCGGCTCCACAGTCGTAAAGGTCCGCCCGTCGCGCTCCCCCTTGGCGATGAGCAAGTGGGTATCGGCAAGCGCCGCGATCTGCGGCAGATGGGTCACGCACAGGACCTGCTTGCTCAGCGACACCTGATGCAGCTTCTCCGCAACGCGCTGCGCCGCCCGGCCGGAAACACCGGTGTCCACCTCGTCAAAAATCAGCGTCGGCACATGGTCTTTCTCTGCCAGCACATTCTTGAGCGCCAGCATGATGCGCGCCAGCTCGCCGCCGGAAGCGACCTTGTTCAGGGGTTTGAGCGCTTCACCAAGGTTGGCGGACATATAAAATGCCACTGCATCTGCACCGACCGGTGAAAGCTCCGTTTCGGTGAATTCGCAGGAAAACTGCACTTTCTTCATATCAAGCTGAGAAAGCTCTTCGAGGATCCGCGCCGTCAGGCCGGCGGCGGCCTCCTTGCGCGCCTCGCGAAGCCGGAGGGCCGCATCCCACGCTGCTTTTTCTGCCTTTTGGAGCTTCCCTTTGAGCTGCTCCACCCGGTCGCCGGCAAACTCGATCTCGTCAAGCTCCTTCTGCGCAGATGCCAGAAACGCCAGAATATCCTCGCAGGTCGCCCCGTATTTGCGGCGCAGGCGGTGGATGGTGTCGAGTCTGTCCTCGATCTGCTCCAACTCGTCGGCGGAATAGGAGAGCTGATACAGGCGGTCACGAAGCTGCTCCGCGACATCCTGCACCTGATACATCAGGTCGGAAGCCGTGTCGTGCAGCTGCGACAGCCTCTCATCATAGCGGGCAATACGCGCAAGCGCGTGTTCCGCCTCGGAAAGCAGCGCTGCTGCGCCCTCGGAGTCCTCCCCGCCGTCGATGCAGGCCGCCGCATCCTGCAAGCCCTCGGAGAGCTTTTCGGAATTCTGCAGCAGCTTGCGGCGAGCCTCCAGCGTGTCGTCCTCCCCCGGCTTCAGATCTGCGCGGGAGATCTCCTCGATCTGGTATTTGAGTGTTTCCATTCGGCGGAGCTTCTCGCTCTCGTCCATACTCAGCCGCTCGATCTCGCGGCGCAAGGAAAGCACACTCTGGTACTTTTGCCGGTAATCGTCCAGTAACGATTCATCGCAGGCAAAGCTGTCCAGGAAACTCAGGTGGTAGTTTTCATCAAACAGTGACGCAGAATCGTGCTGCCCATGGATGTTGATCAGCTGGATTCCAAGCTGCTTGAGCACCGTGACCGTGACCGGAACACCGTTGACCTTGCAGACGTTCTTGCCATCGAGATAGATCTCGCGTTGGATGGTCGTTTCAGCGGCGTAGGGCACATCGTTGGCCGCAAACCACGCCGATTCCGGCACGTCCTCGAAAATTGCGCGGACTGCCGCCTTCTGCGTGCCGGTCCGGATCATATCGCGATAGGCGCGTTCGCCTAAAATGGCGGAGATCGCGTCGATGACGATGGATTTACCGGCGCCGGTTTCGCCGGTCATGACGTTGAAGCCGCGCTCAAACAGGATATCCGCCCGCTCGATCACAGCAATATTCTCGATATGCAGCAGACGGAGCATGGCTCTTTCCCTCTTTTATTCCAGCATTTTACGAATCTCGGCGCAGAATTCCGCCGCCGATTCGTTATCTCGCATAATGACAAGCGTTGTATCGTCACCGGACAGTGTACCAACCACAGTAGGCATCTTCAGCGCATCGATATTCGCACCGGCGGCCGCGCCAAGACCGGGCATGGTCTTGACAACGATCAGGTTCTGCGCATAGTCCAGACTGTTGACGCACTCCTTGAAAATCACGCGGAAACGCGCGCCGAAGCGGTCGTGCTCGTTCTTATGCGGCATACCATAGCGATAGCCGCCCATACCGTCCAGGGACTTGACGATCTGAAGCTCCTTAATGTCGCGTGAGATCGTCGCCTGTGTACTCTTAAAACCGCTTCTATGCAGTTCCGCGAGAAGCTGTTCCTGTGTTTCAATATTCTTTTCTGTGATCAGCTCAATAATTCTTCTTTGCCGTTCAGCCTTCATTGCAGTATCCTCACTTAAATTTATTTTTAATGATCTCGAAAAAGCTGCGGTCGGATAAATGGATCAGTTTTGTCACATATTTTGATCTTGTGATCGTGATGCGGTCGTCCGTGTTCAGCCGCAGCGCGCGGCCTCCGTCCACGGAAAGGAATGCGTTTTTCCTGCCGATGCGGCCGATGTCCACACGGATCACGCGGTCGGCGGCAGTCACGACCGTCTTGGAGCGCATATCATGCGCACAAATCGGCGTGATAATGATATTGTGCGCGGTCGGCTCCACGATGGGGCCGCCTGCGGACATGGAATAGGCCGTGGAGCCGGTCGGCGTGCTGACGATCACACCGTCGCCGCCGAAGCTCATCATCTCCACGCCGTCGCAGGAAACGCCAAGCTGGATGATCCGCGCCACGGCGCCCTTGGTGATCACAGCGTCGTTGAGCGCGTCCTCTCGCAGGATGACCTGCCCCTCGTGCTCCACGCGAACGTGCAGCATCATGCGCTCTTCGACGGTATAGTCGTCCGTGGCAAGGCGGGCAAGCTCCTTCATCTGGGTGTTTTCCAGCTCCGCCATAAAGCCCATCGTGCCGATATTGACGCCGAGGATGGGCACGCCCGCGCGGGTAGCCGCCTTGGACGCATGGAGGATCGTGCCGTCACCGCCGAAGCAGATCAGAAGATCCGCGTCGCGCAGCTCCTGCGTCAGATCGTGCAGGATGACATCCTCCGGAAGCTCAAAGTTCTTGTCCACGTCAAAGGCAAGGCAGATCCGGGTTTCAATGCCCGCCTCGTGCAGGATCTTTTCCGCCAGATTGGCGTATTTGAAATTGCGGTCCCGATAGGGATTCGGGGTCATGACTACTTTTTTCATACGTTCAGCTTCTCATGGGCGGCTGTGACCAGCGCCGCAGTGTCCGGAATCACCGCGCCCTCCGGCAGCATGGACAGATGACCGAGGAATTCAATGTTGCCCTCCGGGCCTTTGACCGGCGAGAACGTCAGATTACAGACGGTCATCTGCAGCTCGTCTGCAAGCTGCAAAAAACTGTTCAAGACCGCCTGATGTACCGCCGGGTCGCGGACAACGCCCTTCTTACCAACATTTTCCTTTCCTGCTTCAAACTGCGGCTTGATCAGGCAGATGATCTGCCCGTCCGCACTTAGAAGTGCCTTGACCGCAGGAAGCACGATGCGCAAAGAAATAAAAGACACATCGATCACCGCGAGTTGCACAGGCGTGCCGAGCTGCTCCGGCGTGACATACCGGATATTCGTGCGCTCCATGCACACGACTCTGGGGTCCGTGCGGATGCTCCACGCAAGCTGCCCATAGCCAACATCGATGGCAAAGACCTGCTTTGCGCCGTTTTGGAGCAGACAGTCGGTAAAACCACCGGTGGAAGCACCGGAATCCAGGCAGGTCAGACCCGTCGGATCGACGCCGAAGTCGCGCAGGGCTTTTTCCAGCTTCAATCCGCCGCGGCTGACATAGGGACAGGCGTTGCCGCGAATCTCGATCTCGGCCTCGACGTCCGTCGGCGTTCCGGGCTTGTCCGATTTCTGGCCGTTGACGTAGACCTCGCCGCTCATGATAACAGCCTGCGCACGGCTGCGGCTCTCGCACAGTCCCTTTTCGACCAGCAGAACATCCAGCCGTTCCTTATGCTTCATGGTCCAACACCTCCAGCGCAGTTTTTGCAAGGGATTCCGCATCCAACCCCAGCAGCCGGTAAAGGTCGCTGACCGCGCCCTGCGGTACAAAGCGGTCGCCCGCGTTGCACAGGCGGATCACCGGATTCATCCCTTCCGTGCGAAGCATGCCCGCAATTTCCTTGCCGGCGCAGCCGATGCAGACTGCCTCCTCCGCGACCAGCAGATGCCCGGTTTTGCGGGCGGAGGTGCGAATGACGGAAAAATCGATCGGTTTGATGGATGGGAGCTTCAGAACCTCCGCGGAAATTCCCTGCATCTCCAGCAACTCCGCGGCGCGGAGCACCTGATTGATGAGCGTCCCATAGCTTACAAGCGTAATGTCCCGCCCTGCACGCAGAATGGGTGACGCGGCGGCCTGTGTATAGGCGCCGTCACAGCCGCGCGGATAGCGGACTGCCACAGGCCCCTTCATCTCAAGGATCGCATGGCGCAACATCAGCTCCAGCTCTGCCTGATTGGCCGGGCAAAGCACCTGCATATTCGGCACAGAGCGCAGATAGTTGACGTCAAAAAGGCCATGATGCGTTTCGCCGTCTTCGCCGACCAGACCGGCGCGGTCCACCGCAAACACAACGTGCAGATCGAGCATGGAAACATCCTGCAAAATCATATCATACGCGCGCTGCAAAAAGGTCGAATAGATCGCGACCACGGGAAGCATTCCCTGCTTTGCAAGGCCGCCCGCCATGGCGACGGCATGCCCCTCGGCAATGCCGACATCAAAGCAGCGAGCGGGGTACGCTTTTTGAAATTCCGCCAGTCCCGTCCCGCGGATCATTGCGGCAGAGATCGCGCACAGCCGCGGCTCTTTGTCTGCCAGCTCGCACATGACCCTGCCGAAGGTATCGGAAAAGCCGGGCAGGTGCGCGTTCTGCGGTGTATGCCCATCCGACGGGTCAAAGCAGCCGATGCCGTGGAACACGTCCGGGTTCAGCTCCGCCGGGCGGTAACCCTTGCCCTTCTGCGTGATGACATGCAGCAGCACGGGGCGCTTGCAGTCCTTGACCAGTCGGAGCATATACTCCAGCCGTTTCAGATCATGCCCATCCACGGGGCCGTAGTATTCAAAGCCCATCTCCTCAAACAGGGTACTGCCGAGGAGCATCCGCTTCCAGCGTTCCTTCAGCCGGTGCGTCATGCGATAAAGCGCCTTGCCGCCGGGGAGGGCATTCGTAACGGCGCGATAGGCCTTCTTGATCCGGAAATAGCCCGGACGGGTACGAATAAGGCCGAGATGCCGCGCAATCCCGCCGACATTCGGCGTGATGGACATCCCGTTGTCGTTCAGAATGACGATCAGCGGCTCGTCGCTCTCGCCGGCGTCGTTCATGCCCTCGTAGGCAAGGCCGCCTGTCATGGCGCCGTCGCCCATCAGAGCGATCACATGGTAATCCTGTTTCAAAAGCGTCCGTGCTCTGGCCATGCCAAGAGCGGTGGATACCGCGCTGGAAGCGTGTCCCGCCACGAAAGCGTCGCTGTCGCTCTCCGACGGTTTTGGGAAACCGGAAAGGCCGCCGAACGTCCGCAGCGTGCGGAAGCGGTCACGCCGGCCCGTGAGAATTTTATGCACATAGGACTGGTGTCCAACGTCGAACAGCAGCCGATCCTTTGAAGTGTCAAACACGCGCTCCAACGCGACAGACAACTCCACCACGCCGAGGTTCGACGCGAGGTGTCCGCCGGTGTGCGCGATATTCAGCACAAGGAACTGCCGGATCTCCTCGCAAAGCTGCTCCACCTGCCGTTCATTCAGCGCCAGAAGATCCTCACGTGTGCTGATCTGACTTAGTAAATCCAAAAGCTACACAACCTGTCAAATTGGTCACTTCTTTTTACGTTTTTTCCTGCAAAAAGGCGACTTTATATAATAAATGATCTTGGAAACAATATGTACGATGTTCGTGGACTGACTCGTGGCAATAGTCTTGCCGAAGGCCTTGCCGGAGATCGTCACACCCGCGACCAGCGCGGACATGATGAGCTGCGAGAGCATATCGGACTTCACCTGCGTCAGCGCCTTGACCGCGATGACCGCAGAGGCAGAGCCGGAAACGACGCCGCAGATGTCGCCAATGACGTCGTTGCAGAAGTTGGAAACTTTTTCTGCATTTCGCAGGAGCTTCAGGGCCTCGGCTGCACCGGGGACCTTCCTTGCCGCCATGGAATGAAACGGCTTCTCGCTTGCGGACATCACCGCCACGCCAATAATATCAAACAGAATGCCAAGGAAAACAATGAACAATAAGACAATAAACGCCTCGACAAGTTCTGCGTCCTCCATAACGGTGGAGGAAAGGAAAGAGATTGTCGAGGAGAGCAGGACGGCGATAAAAAAGACCGTAATGGCCCATCTATGATTGTTCTTTTTTTGTGTGGTTTTCTTTTTCTGCTTACTTCGGGGTTCTTCGTTACTGGTGCTCAAAATGACTCCTCCAAGAATGAAAAATGGTGGCAGCAGATAAAGTAAATCTTACGGCTTAGGTCGGGTTGGATTTCCCCTTCGACTACCGTTCGTCGCCGTTCGGCCGTTTCCGTTTGAAGTCTTGCCGGTATGTTGCCATAGCCGGTACCCGATTGCCACTTAGCTCGTACTGCAATCCTTTATCTGCCACTAAAAAGTCCGCCTAGGTGATTTCCACAGCATTACGCACCGATTCTATCCTCTTTTGCAAGCATGGTTTCAAGGGGCAATATCGCTCTCAGCCGCGGCCACGGCCGGAAACGCTTCACTCCCCAATCCCAACATACTCACGCAAGGCAGGCTACGCTGCACACAGCACACGATTCTGTGCACCGCAATGCAGGTTCTATCCTGTTTCGTACGCAGTCCGGGTTTCCCGAAGGAACGGTACGGCTGTCGCACAAGAACAGGTCTCCACGGAATCCGGGTCGGTTGGTATATGCCATTACACCTCGCCCGGAAACCTTAACCCCCAGCACCCACCCTAATCTGGGCGAAAAAAGCAAGCACCAGGGACTTCATCGATATGCCCTTAAAAGGATTTTTAGGCCCTTCTTCGAGATCGGAACGCTTTGACTAGGATACAGCGCCACCATTGTTATCATACCATATCCAATGTAAATATACAAGGGCGAATTCGCAAAAAAATTTGTTTCTCCGCTCAATCTTCAGAATTATCGTAAAAAACGGGAAGAACCCCGAAAACTCCGGACATTCGACAGGAAAATACAAAAGACAGAAGAACTCCCCCCGCTCTTTTTGTACTGTACCTATGCACAAATATTCATTTCCTGCGGATGCACGAAAAAACGCCGCCGGCAAAATGCCGGCGGCACAAAGAAAGCATTCTGAAGTTCAGGATTTCCGCATTGCGCGCAGCGCATTGAGGATCGCGATCACCGCAACGCCGACGTCCGCAAACACGGACATCCATACGGAGGCAATGCCGCAGGCGCCGAGCACCAGACAAATGCCCTTGACCGCCAGTGCAAAGACGATATTCTCCTTCGCGATCAGGCAGGTGCGCTTTGCGATCCGCAGAAGTGCGGGCAGCTTGCAGATGTCATCGTTCAGAATGACCGCATCCGCCGCCTCGACCGCCGCGTCGCTGCCGACGCCGCCCATCGCGATGCCGACATCTGCCATCGTCAGAACCGGAGCGTCGTTCACGCCGTCGCCCACAAAGACCAGCGCGCCCCTGCCCCGCTCCTCTTTGAGCAATTCTTCCACATGCGCGACCTTATCCTGCGGAAGAAGTTGTGCATGGAATTCCGTCAGGCCGCAGGCCTCGGCGCACTGCTCGGCAGAAGCCTTGTTGTCGCCTGTCAGCATCACCGTGCGGCGGACGCCCTTGCGGTGCAGCTCCGAAAGCATTTCCGGAACGCCTTCGCGCGGCGAATCACCGATCACGATCGCACCAAGGTACGCGCCATCCACAGCAACAAACAGGACTGTTCCGGCCTCGTCAACCTCCGGCAGCGTGACACCGCACTTTTCCATCAGGCGGCGGTTGCCGACGGCGGCCTTTTTGCCGTCTACGACAGCAGTGATGCCGTTGCCGGCAACCTCCATGATCTCGCCGGCCTCTCCCGCAGGTGCGGGAACCGCCTCGCGGATGGTCTTGGAGATGGGATGGTTGGAATACTGCTCACAGAGAGAGGCGACCCGCAGGATCTCATCCCGCTTTTCCTCCGGCAGGACCTTGCGGATGGAGAACTCACCCGCCGTCAGCGTGCCGGTCTTGTCAAATACAAAAGTATTCGCTTTAGCCAGCTGCTCCAGCGTCACGCCGCCCTTGACGACGATACCCAGCTTGGCTGATGCGCCCATACCGGAGAAGAACGCCAGCGGCACGGAAATGACCAGCGCGCAGGGGCAGGAAATGACGAGGAAGGTCAGGGCTCTCGACAGCCACTCAAAGAAGGGCTGATGGAAGAAGATCGGCGGGACCGCCGCCAGCAGCACGGCCGCAATGACCACGCTGGGGGTATAATACTTTGCGAATTTGGTGATCAGGCGTTCTGCGTTCGCTTTTTTCTCCGCAGCGGATTCCACCAGAGAGAGAATTCTCGCAACGGTGGACTGCGCATAAGCGCTTTCCGCACGAATTTTCAGAACGCCGTTGATATTGACGCTTCCGGAGATGACGGTGCTTCCCGCTCCGACTTCGGCCGGCATGGACTCGCCTGTCACCTTGGCGGTGTCCAGCGAAGCCTCGCCCTCGACAACCACGCCGTCGACCGGGATGCGCTCGCCCGCGCGGACGAGCAGAATGTCGCCCACCGCGACCTCTTCCGGCTCGACCTGAACCTCTTCGCCATCTCTCAGAACAACGGCCTGGTCGGGACGCAGATCCATCAGCGCAGAGATGGACTGACGGGAACGGGAAACCGCGACACTCTCAAACAGCTCACCGATCTGGAAAAACACCATCACAGCGGCAGCCTCTTTCCAGTCCTTCATGGCCAGCGCGCCGCAGGTGGCAAGACCCATCAGAAACTTTTCATCAAAAAGCTGGCCGTGGAAAATATTGACGATCGCTTCCCACAGCACATCATAGCCCGCCAGCAGCCACGCCGCCAGCATGAAGCCCGCCTGCCACCAGTCCTTCAGCAGAAAGCCGACGCCGAACAGTACCAGAGAAACAATGATGCGCGTGAGTAGCTTTTTCTGCTTGCGTGTCATCCGACGACCTCACAATCCGGCTCTACGCGGTGGATGGTCTTTTTGATCTTTGCAAGGCCCTCCGCCTCGTCCACGCCTTCGGCATATTCAACGATCATCTTCTGCGTCATGAAGCTGACGGTCACGGCACTGACCTCCGGCAGCTTTGCAATGGCATTTTCCATTTTTGCGGCGCAGTTTGCGCAGTCCAAATCACGAAGCTTGTAGGTTTTTTTCATTTCTCTCACTCCTCAATATGTTCTTTTGCCATCCCGATGATGGTTTTGACATGGTCATCCGCCAATGCGTAGTAGGCTTGCCTGCCCGCACGGCGGCAGTTCACCAGCTTGGCCTGCTTCAGCAGACGAAGCTGATGCGAAACGGCGGAAATACTCATGCCCAGCTCCTCGCAGATGTCCGTGACGCTCAGCTCTGACTGAAACAGGGCATAAAGAATGCGGATCCGCGTAGAATCTCCGAATACCTTGAACAGCTCCGCCATCTCAAACAGGGCGTCCTCGTCCAGCACGTGATGCTGCTCCATTTTCCTTCCTCCCTTCACTTGACCGCTTGAATAATTGAGCAATCATTCAACTGTCTAGATAGTAACACTTCCCTGTGTTCCTGTCAAGTCCTTTTTCAGTTTTTTCGAAAAAATTTCCCGGCTGCGATACAGCCGGGAAACGGTATCTTTATCCGTGGTGGTAGATCTTCTTATCCAGAGAGAAGATGCGGTTGCTGAACGTACCGACGGGAACGTCCGGCAGATTCTCGGCGTAGATCTCCATGCGGCTGTCGATCAGGTCGATATACGACAGCAGCTCCGCCTCTGCGCACATGGGCCGCACCGCCGCGCCGAACTCCGGCTCGCCGTGGTGGGAGAGGATCAGATGCTGCAATAGAACCGACTTTTCCTCCGGCACGCCCACTTCCGAGCAGACCTCCGCAGCCTCCTGCGCGCCCATGACAAGGTGACCCAGAAGCTGCCCCTTGGTGGAATAGTCCGTGACGATGCCAAGGTCAGAGAACACAAACTCGCGCTCCTTTGCAAAATCATGCAGCAGCGTCCCGGTCAGCAGCAGGCTGCGGTCGATGATCTCCGCGTAAAGGCCGGCAAGGAAATCCGCCATTTTCAGCATATTGGACGTGTGCATCAGAAGGCCGGAGAGGAAGCTGTGGTGGACGCTCTTGGCCGCCGGGATCTGCCGGAAGGCCTCCAGATGCCGCTGGAGCATGGTTTTCGCTGCCGCGCGGTAGTCAGCGTCGGTCAGGCTGTCGAGCATCCTGCGGATGTCATTGAGCGCCTCGTCCGGATCGATCGGCGCGACCGGCACGAGCGCAGCGGTGTCATAGCGATCCGCCGGTGCCGTCATGCGGATGCGGCTGACCGTAAGCTGCGGCATTCCCTTGAACTCGGACACCACGCCGCGCAGCTTGATGACCTTGCCGGTGTCTGACGGCGTGCCGCCCACCGGGCCGCTGTAGTCCCAGACCTTGATGTCCATGCTGCCGCTGCGGTCGGCAATGCTTCCGCTCAGGAAGGGCTTTCCTGCGGCGGTCGTTTTCTGGTGGGCGTCTTTGAGTATGTAAAAACCCTCGACCTCGTCGCCTGGGATCATATCTGCAATCGGTTTATCGTATTCCATGATGGTTCCTTCCCGCCCTGCCGGGCTTCGTATTCCTGTTTATATTAACGGCCGTGGCCCGCGTTGTCAATAAAAAAGCAGGCGGCAAGACCAGCCGCCCGCAAAAATGCAGGTTACTGTGCAGCGCCCGTGCAGTGGCCGGCAAGACCGGACCGTACCATTACACCGAGGCAGAAAACCAGATCACCGCTCTGCGCGTACAGAAAATGTACTGCCATCAGGCGCAGCTCTTGCTTTTTTCCTTTCCCTGCACTATGATAGAAAAGAAATCATCAAGATGACGGAGGACCAGCATGGAAATTCTGAAAGAGCTTGCCGCCTATGTGCCGCAGAACGAGCAGGAAGAAAAGGACCGGACCCTGATCCTCGATTTCATCGAACGCAATGCGGACGCGTTTCTTCGCAGTAACCGCATCGCACACGTCACCGCTTCCGCATGGGTGACCAATCCGACACGTGACAAGGTGCTGATGGTCTATCATAAAATCTACGACTCCTGGTCCTGGTGCGGCGGTCACGCTGACGGCGACACCAATCTGCTGCACGTCGCGCTGAAGGAGTGCCAAGAAGAAACCGGCCTGACGGAGGTCAAGCCGGTCGGTGGGAAAATCTATTCCGTGGAATGTCTGACAGTGGACGGCCATGAGAAGCGCGGTGTTTACGTTTCTTCTCACCTGCATCTGAATGTCACCTATCTGCTGGAAGCAGACGACAGGGTGCCCCTGCGTGTCTGTGCGGACGAGAACAGCGGTGTGGCATGGTTTTCGCCGGAAGAGGCTCTCCGCGCCTCTACGGAGCCATGGTTTGTTTCCCGCATCTATGCGAAGCTGAACGCACGTCTTCCCCGCTGAACAAAAAACAGGAGCCCACAGGCTCCTCAGACTGTCAAAAAACCTATCGAACCGAAAGTTTCGGAGGGAAGAAAAGAGTGAAAGGGAACCGTCAGGGTTCCCTTTCGCGTTCAATAACCCGCCGCAGCGGCCAAAATTGCAAAATAAAAATACAAAATTCAGATTTTGCCGTTTTGTGCCATTCCTTATTATTTACTCATATATTCCGACTGTGAGCGCCAGCCGGCCGCGGCGGGTCTCCCCGCCAAGGGAGAGCACTTTCATTTTTCCCTTACCGCGCAGAGCGATCACATCCTCCTGTGCAAGCTGGCGATCCGGTTTCAGGCAGCAGATGTCGTTCAGCATGACCCGCCCGGCGTTGACCGCCTGCGCCGCATCCGCCCGGCTGAGATGAAAAACCGCGGAAAGCACGCCATCCAGCCGCAGCGAAGAGACCGTCACCCGCAGCTCCCGCAGGCGCTGCTCCGGGCGCTGCACTTCGGAAAGCGCGATGCGCTTCACGCGCAGCGCCGCCCGTCCCGCGGAGGTCAAATTATCCAGAAGATACTGCACCAGCTCCGTCAGAATAAAAAAATCACACTGGCGCTCGCGCACATAAATATCTCCGATCGCGTCCCGCCGCAGTCCCGCGCCCATCAGCGCGCCGAGGATGTCGCGGTGCGAGAGCGCGTTTTCCTCATAAAAGGAAGCGCGCAGACAGGCCACCGGCCCATCCTCAAAATAGTCCTCCGGCGTCAGATAGTCCGGCAGATAATACGCGACCGTGCGCTCCGCGCCCTCCGTGCCGCCGAAAAAGCCGGCCTGCGGCAGGATCTGTCCCACAAGTTCACGCTCACGCGGCGTCAGGAAAAAGGTCGACGCAGGCTGCCCGCGCCGTTCCGCCCGTTCCAGCCTGTCGCAGACACGCACCAGCAGCATCCGTTCCGCCTCGGTGGCGGCAAGCGCCGCAATGGTCTTTTCGTTTGCCATGGCTCATTCCTCTTTTCTGCCCTGAGCATACCACAGATCCCCGAAAAAGGCAACGTCCATAATTTTGTACAAAATTTTAAAATAATGAAGAAAAGAATTCTGGCTCTGCTCTTGTCCATCGTTCTCGTACTGGGTCTGGTCACCGTTTCTTTTGCCGCCAACGGCAACGGTATTGCCGACGACGAGGAAACGAAGTCCACCGTCATCTACACCGACGGCGCGGCCAATGGCGCAGCCTTTGCTGAGCAGAAGCACCCGAATCTGCTGTCCGGTACGCCGACGCCGAAATGGCAGGGCATGACCGACGAGCCTAAGTGGGAAGATCATGTCTTTGTCGGTTGGGAACCCAAGGTTGCCGAAAAGGTCACCGAGTCCGTGAAGTATGTCGCCCAGTGGAAGGATGACAAGAACCACAACGGCATCGACGACGATCTGGAAGACAAGCTGACCGTTATCTACAACGATGGCGAAGCCGAGGGTGCCTCCTTTGCCGATCAGAAGCATGAAAACCTGCTGCCGGGCACCGCCACGCCCGCATGGAAAGGCATGACCGACGAGCCCAAGTGGGAAGATCATGTCTTTGTTGGTTGGGAACCCAAGGTTGCCGAAACGGTCACCAAGAACGTGACCTACGTTGCACAGTGGAAGGATGACAAGAACGGCAACGGCACCCCCGACGACGAGGAAACGAAGTACACCGTCACCTACACCGACGGCGTAGAGAATGAGGAAATCTTCAAGGATCAGGTCTACGAGGGTCTGCTCAGCGGCGAAGCAACGCCGAAGTTCGACGGCAGGGAGCCGGCTCGTAAGGGCTACATCTTCGCAGGCTGGAAGCCCGCAGTCGCCGACACCGTGACCGGCGATGTCACCTATGTCGCACAGTGGAAGGATGACAGGGACAGCAACGGCGTTCCCGACGACGAGGAAACGAAATACACCGTCACCTACACCGACGGCGTAGAGAATGAGGAAATCTTCAAGGATCAGGTCTACGAGGGTCTGCTCAGCGGCGAAGCAACGCCGAAGTTCGACGGCAGGGAGCCGGCTCGTAAGGGCTACATCTTCGCAGGCTGGAAGCCCGCAGTCGCCGACACCGTGACCGGCGATGTCACCTATGTCGCACAGTGGAAGAAGCTGGACGCTCCGCAGACCAGCGATACAATGAATCTGACGGTCTGGTACTGTTTGCTCGGCGCAGCCGGCATGTGCTTCGTAGCGGCATTCGTTCTTGCAAAGAAAAAGCAGAGCGACAAATAATTGAAAGCCCGAAAACAGATCATGCCGCCCCGGCTATTGCCGGGGCGGCAGTTTTATCATAACCAACGGCCTGCATTTCCATGCAGGCCGTTGGTTTCAGGAAATATGATCCGTGATTTGTGTGCGCTCGGCGTCGGACTCCTCCATTGCCTCCTGCGCATAGCTGTTCGCAAAATCAAAAACAAGGTTTTCAAGATCAAGCTTTTCGTAGAACTTCGCATGCTCCGCCGGAGCCTCGACCGCGTACTTGGAAAGCCACTTATTCACTTCAAAGCGGGCAACCAGAATCAGCACACCTGCAAATACCAGCGCCACACCCACCTTGATCCATGTAATCCACCAATAGCGTCCCATTGACTCCACCTCTTTGGTCTTTTGACGGAGAACTGTCGAAAAAGTTCCCGTTTTTTCTGTTTATTTTGCCTTTCTGTCCTGCTCGATCAGCAGTTTGAGCGCTTCCACACCGACGTGCACGGCAGCGCTGGTGTCCTCGCTCATCTTCTGGTCAAGGCCGGCAGCCTCTCGCTCCTGATTCCAGATGACATGGAAGCAGGAACCGCAGCGGCAGCCCAGTGCATCGGCAACGACGAACAGCGCAGCAGATTCCATCTCGCTGGCAAGGACGCCCAGACGCTTCCACGCTTCCCACTTGTTCAGCAGCTCGTAGGAAACGGGCATCTTGGCCGGGCTGTGCTGGCCGTAGAAGGCATCCTTGCACTGCACGACGCCGGTGTGCGTGCGCTTGCCCATCGCAAGTGCCGCCTGACGCAGCGCGACGGTGATGTCCAGATTGGCGACCGCCGGGTACTCAATGGGCGCATACTCGCGGGAGGTATGCTCATAGCGGATGGCGCCGGTGGCAACGACGATATCGCCGGACTGCACGTCCAGATTGATGCCGCCGCAGGTGCCGACACGGATGAAAGTATCCGCACCGATGTTGTGCAGTTCTTCCATTGCGATGGAGGCCGACGGGCCGCCGATGCCGGTGGAGCAGACGCTGACCTTTTCGCCCAGCAGCGTACCGGTGTAGATATTGAATTCACGGTTCTGCGCGACGTGCTTGGCGTCGTCAAACAGTGCGGCGATGGACTCGCAGCGGCCGGGATCGCCGGGCAGGATGCAGTAGCGGCCGACATCGCCCTCTACGCAATGAATATGAAACTGTTTTTCAAGTTTTTGCATAATTTAGGCACTCCTTATGTAGTGATGTCTAATTAGTATAACCGATTTTCCGGAAAACGGCAATCCATTTTCCATTTTCTCGCCATTCTTTGTTGAAATATACGAAAATTAACATTGAAAATTGTTCATTTCTTTCAGAACAGCGTCATCTGGCTGGTGTCCGGCAGATCGCCGAAGGCGCCCGCCTGCTTGAGATTTTCAATGTGTGTTTTGGAAACCTTCGGGCAGGCGGCGGCAAACTCGTCGATGGAAACGAACTTCTGGCCCTTGCGGCCCTCCATAATGTCCCATGCAGCCGTTTCGCCCAGGCCGGAAACCGCAACAAAGGGCGGCAGCAGCCGGCCGTCTTTCATCAGGAACTTTGTCGCATGAGATTCATAGAGGTCGATCGGCGCAAATTCAAAGCCGCGCAGATAGAACTCGTAGCAGACCTCCAGCGTCGTCAGCAGGTCGTCGTCCTTGGCGGAGCGATCCGGATTGCCGGAGATCTCCTTGATGTGCGTCTTGACCGTGTCGATGCCGTGCGTCATCATGACCGCGTCGAAGCCGTCCTTCTGGCTGCGGCGGTAGAAATAAGCCGCGTAGAAGGCCAGAGGATGATGCACCTTGAACCACGCGATGCGGAAAGCCATCATCACGTAGGCTGCGGCGTGCGCCTTTGGGAAGAGGTACTTGATCTTCCGGCAGGACTCGATGTACCATTCCGGGACGTTGTGCTCCTGCATTTCTTCCACGATGCCGTCCGGCCATGGCTTGCCCTTGTGGATCGCGCCTTTACGGACGGCCTCCATGAATTTGAACGCTCGCTTTTCCGGCAGGCCGCATTTGATCAGATAAAGCATGATGTCGTCGCGGCAGCCGATGGCCTGTCCGACCGTCGCCGTACCGCTGAGGATCAGATCCTTTGCGTTGCCCAGCCACACGTCCGTGCCGTGGGAGAAGCCGGACAGGCGGATGAGCGTATCGAACTGCGTCGGTTTGGTGTCCATGAGCATTCCGCGGGTAAAGCTCGTGCCGAATTCCGGGATGCCGACCGTGCCGACTTCGCTCAGGATAGGATCGTGCTCATAGCCCAGCACCTTGCTGGAAAGGAAAATGGACATTGTGTCCTGATCGTCCAGGGGGATCTTCTGGGCGTCCACGCCCGTCATATCCTCCATCATGCGGATCATCGTCGGGTCGTCGTGACCCAGCATATCCAGCTTCAGGAGGTTTTCCTCCATGGAGTGATATTCAAAGTGCGTCGTGATGATATCGGTGTCCGGGTCGTCCGCCGGATGCTGCACCGGGCAGAAATCCCAGATCTCGTTTTCCTGCGGGATGACGACCAGACCGCCGGGGTGCTGGCCGGTCGTCCGGCGCACATCGACGCAGCCTGCGGCCAGCCGGTTTTCCTCCGCGCGGGAAACGATCATCGACCGATCGGAGAGGTACTTTTTTACATAGCCGTAGGCGGTCTTTTCCGCAACGGTGCCAATCGTTCCGGCACGGAACACGTGGCTCGCGCCGAACATTTCAATGCAGTACTGGTGCGCGCGCGACTGGTATTCGCCGGAGAAGTTCAGGTCGATATCCGGCACCTTGTCGCCGCCGAAGCCGAGGAAGGTCTCAAACGGGATGTTGAAGCCATCCTTGTCCAGCTGCTCGCCGCACTCCGGGCACTTGGCGTCAGGCAGGTCGGCGCCGCAGTTGATTCCCTCCGGCACCTCAAAGGTGCAGTATTTGCACTTCGGGCAACGGTAATGCGGCGGGAGGGAGTTGACCTCCGTAATGCCGGACATGAAGGCCACGAGCGAGGAACCGACCGAACCACGCGAACCGACCAGATAGCCGTTTTCCAGCGAATTCTGCACGAGCTTCTGCGCGGACATATAGATCACATCGTAGTGGCAGGTGATGATGTCGTGCATCTCCGTATCCACGCGCTGGGTGATCAGCTCCGGCGGGTTTTCGCCATAGAGCCGGTGCATCTTGCCGTAAACCAGAGATTTCAGATCTTCCACCGAATTTTCGATCTTCGGGGCAAACAGATTGTGCGGCACCGGGCGGATGGTATCGCACATGTCGGCGATGAGGTTGGTGTTCATCACCACGACCTCGCGGGCTTTTTCCTCGCCCAGATAGGAGAATTCCTCCAGCATCTCGTCCGTCGTGTGGAAGTAGAGCGGATTTTCGCGGTCGCAGTCCGGGAAGCCCTTGGTGGCCAGCAAAATGCGTCGGTAAATTTCCTCCTCCGGGTTGAGGAAATGGACGTCGCCCGTCGCGCAGACCGGCTTGTTCAGCTTCTCGCCCAGCCGGACGATCGTGCGGTTGAAGCCGCGCAGCTCCTCATCGTCCCGCGCCATGCCCTTGGCGATCATGAAGCGGTTGTTGCTCAGCGGCTGAATTTCCAAAAAGTCATAGAAGGACGCGATGCGCAGCAGCTCTTCCTCCGGTTCCTGCGCCAATATTGCCTGAAACAACTCGCCCGCCTCGCAGGCGGAGCCGACGATCAGGCCCTCGCGGTAGCGCTCCAGCTCGAAGCGCGGGATGCAGGGCGCTTTGCGGTAGAAGTATTTAAGGTTGGAATCCGAGATCAGATGGTAGAGGTTCCGCAGGCCCGTCTGGTTCTTTGCAAAGAGAATAATATGCCGCGGATGCAGGCGGCGGCCGGTGAGTTTGAGTTCCCCAGACAGCGCCATCATTTCGCGGTTCATGCCCGCAAGGTCGGTAATCCCCTTTTCCAGCAGACGCTTTGCCAGCCGGTCATAGATCAGACCGCAGGTCAGCGCGTCGTCCGAAGCGCGATGATGGTTGAATTCCGGCAGCTTGAGCGCTTCGGCGACGATGTCCAGCTTGTGCTTTTTCAGCTCCGGCAGGAGCTTGCGTGCCAGCACCAGCGTGTCGATGTACGTGGGATGAAATTCGATGTTCAGGTGACGCGCGGCAGCTCTCACGAAGCCGATGTCGAACTCCGCATTGTGCGCCACCAGCGGACGATCCCCGCAGAAGCGAAGGAACGCCGGCAGTACCTCGGAGATCTCCGGTGCGCCCTCCAGCATCGCGTCCGTGATACCGGTCAGCTCGATGTTTTTCTCGTCGAGCCTGCGCTTCGGATCGACGAAGGACTGGAAGGTGTCCAGCACCTCGCCGTCCTTGATGATCACCGCACCAAACTCCGTAATAGCATCCTTTGTGTTGGAAAGGCCGGTCGTTTCCAGATCAAATGCGACAAATTCCCCATCCAGCGGGAGGCTTTCGTTGCCGTGCGCCGCAATGCGGTCATCGGTAATATCGAGGAAATAGCCCTCACAGCCGTAGAGGATCTTGATGTTCTGATCCGTTCCGGCGACCTTGTTCTTCGATGCCTTGAGCGCGTCCGGGAAGGAGGAAGCCACGCCGTGATCGGTGATCGCGATAGCCTTATGGCCCCAGCGAGCTGCCGTTGCAACAGCCTCGCCGGTCTTGGTCAGTGCGTCCATCATGGACATCGTGGTATGCAGATGCAGCTCCACGCGCTTTTCGGGCGCGGTGTCCTCGCGCTTCGGCGCCTGCGCCGGCTGGATGGCGATAGGCTCAAGCACGATGTCGTTTTCAAAGCGGCTGAAGCTGACCTTGCCGAACACGCGCAGCCACATACCTGGCTTTGTGATTTTTTCGATGATAGGCTTGGCCAGCTCCGCATCCATATAGCGATTGATGCGCAGAGAGCCGGTGTAATCTGTCATGTCAAAAGATACAACCCATGCGTTGCTTTTTTTGAGCTCCTTGTGGTTGACCGCAAACACCCGGCCCTCGACGACCACCCTACCCATATCGTTTTCCAGCGACACCTCTCGCATCGGCACGGTCGTCCCGCGGAAGGGCTTGCCGAAAAGCATGGACGAAGCCGGCTCCGCGGCTTTTTTCTGCGGTGCGTCGCTGCGGACGGCCGGCGCGGGAATGTCCTTCATCGCCGCCTGCCGGAGCTTCTCCGTTTCCTCGAACAGCGCCTCGCCCTCCACGGTGCTTCCCGGCACGACCTTGATCTTCGTCTGCAAGGAAAAGCGCTCCATGAGCTGACGCTCCGCCACCGGGAGATAGGGTGCCAGCGCATCCTTGCCGTTGGCGCGCAGGTAGAGCATCGTTTCCCCTTCCGCGATCTCCCAGCGGCAGCCCGCCAGCGTCGCGGCGGCGGGAGAATAGGCGGCGATCAGGCAGCGGTTCAGCTCGGCGGCCTCCATCTGCGCCGCACTCTCCTTGGGAAACCGTGGGGAAATGGCCACCGTGCGGATGCCGTAGCGCGCCTGCAGGCCCTCGCTGAGCGCCTGCAGATCCTGCGCGGGAACATAGCGGTCGAAGCGCACCTCCAGCGAAATGCGCCGCTCCTCCCTGCTGATCTCCGCACGGCAAACCGCCGCCTGCTCTAAAACGGCACGCAGCGGTTCCTCCGGAGAATATTCAAAAAACATCTGTAGCAAGGGGACAGAATTGGTCATTTTTTGCTCCTAAAGTTTCTCTATGTAGGCAAGCAGCGCCGGCAGAAGCTCATCATAGGGCAGCTTCTCGCGCAGCTCGCCCTTGACGAACAGCACGCCGCAGCCGTCGCCGCCGGCAATGCCAACGTCAGCCTCGCGCGCCTCGCCGGGGCCGTTGACAACGCAGCCCATCACCGCGACGGTGATGTTCTTATCGCAGTCCTGAAGCGCCTGTTCCACGCGGTTTGCAAGCCCGATCAGGTCGATCTTCGTCCGGCCGCAGGTCGGGCAGGAGATCAGGTTCACGCCCTGCGGGCGCAGGCCGGCCGCCTTTAAGATCGCCTTGGCGGCGTAGACCTCGCGCACGGGGTCAGCCGTCAGGGACACGCGGATGGTATCGCCTATGCCCATGCACAGAAGGCCTCCGATGCCCATGGCGGATTTGATCGTTCCCATGTACTCCGTGCCGGTCTCCGTCACGCCGACGTGCAGCGGATAGTCGCTTCTCTCGTGCATCAGGCGGTAAGCCTGCATCATGAGCGGCACGCTGCTGGACTTCATAGACACGCAGATGTCGTAGAATCCATACTTTTCCAGCAAAGCAATGTGGGAAAATGCACTTTCCACCAGCGCTTCCGCCGTGGGATGGCCGTATTTTTCCAGAAGTATCTTATCCAGACTGCCGCCGTTGACCCCGATGCGGATGGGGATATGATGCGCGCGGCAGCAATCCACCACGGCGCGCACATTGCTCTCCCCGCCGATATTGCCGGGGTTGATGCGGATCTTTGCCGCGCCGCCCTCGGCCGCGGCGATCGCCAGACGGTAATCAAAATGGATGTCCGCGACCAGCGGCAGCGGAGATTTTTCCGCAATGCGCCGGAAGCCCTCAGCCGCCTGCATATCCGGGACGGCAAGACGGGCGATCTCGCAGCCTGCCTGCTTCAGCGCGGCAAGCTGTGCGAGGCTGCCCTCCACGTCGGTGGTCGCCGTATTGAGCATCGACTGGATGGAAACCGGCGCGCCTCCGCCGATCTTCACTCCGCCGACTGAAATCTGTCTAGTCACAATCAGCCTCCAAAGAGTTTGAAAATATCCTTGAACGTAATAAACGCCATGAACAGCAGCAGGATTACCATGCCTGCGCCGTGCAAATAGGCCTCATACTTCGGATTGAGCTTGCGGCGGATGATTTTTTCCACCAGCGCCGTCAGCAGCAGGCAGACCACCCGTCCGCCGTCGAGCGCCGGAATGGGCAGCAGATTCATCACCGCAAGGTTGATGGCAATAAAGGAGAAGAAATACAGCACATTCAGCACGCCGATGCCAACCGTCGCCGACTCCTTGCCCGCCTGCGTAACGACGGACACGATCCCGACCGGGCCGGACATTTCATTCAGCCCCGCCTTGCCCGTGATCAGATCCTGCAAACCCAACCGCACCAGCCGCGCAAAATCACGGCACTGATTCCAGGAATAAGCCAGCACCGAGCCGACCGTCTTTTCCCTGACCGGGAAGGTAAATCCGTAGCGCTCTTCCCCGTTGTAGTCGCGGGTCTTGAGCTCCAGATCCTTCAGTTCGACCTTTTTCCCGTCGCGGATGAGCACGACGTCATACACCTGCGTCGAACTGCGCGCCAGCAGCATGGAAATATCGCCGCCGATATAGACGCGCTCGCCGTCGATGGAATAGATGGTATCTCCGACCTGAAACGCGCTTTCTGACTCATAGGGGCAGCCCTCGGCAAAGGTGCCGAAAGTCGTGCCGGGCAGCACGTCAAAGCGGATGCTCACGAAAAGAACGGCAATCAGAACGCCGACCACGAAGTTCATAAAGGAGCCGGCCACCAGAATGATCAGCCGCTTCCAGAGCTTGGCGTTGCCGAAGGCGCGGGGATTGTCGCTATCGCCGTCCTCACCCTCCATGGCGCAGTAGCCGCCGATGGGGATGCAGCGCAGAGCGTAGAGTGTTTCGCCCTTTTGCTTTTTGATCAGCGCCGGACCCATGAACAGGGAAAATTCGTTCACCTGCACGCCGGAGAGCTTCGCGGTGATGAAGTGCCCCAGCTCATGCACGAACACCAGCACGCCGAAGAGCAGAACTGCCAGAACAATATAAAATGCGGTCAAACAAGCCACCTCACATTCTTTCCAGAACGGCGCTGCGCGCCGCGCGGTCACTCGACAGGATCTCTTCCAATTCCGGTGCATCTACGAACGGAACGTCGTCCATCGCGCCGCGCACCAGCCGCGGAATGTCATAGAATCCGATTTTGTCCTGCAAATACAGGGCCACGGCGGCCTCATTCGCACCGTTCATCACCGCGCAGGCGTTGCCGCCGCGCTCCGCCGCCTCCCGCGCAAGAAGCAGGCACGGGAAAGCCTCCGTGTCCGGCCGGTCAAAGGTCAGCGGCCCGCAGGTCAGCAGATCCAGCCCCGGTGCGGGGTTGTGCTCGCGGGCGGGATAGGTCAGCGCCAGGCGAATGGGCACGCGCATATCCGGCACGCCGAGCTGCGCCAGCATCGCACCGTCGCGGAACTCGACCAAAGAATGGACGATGCTCTGGCGGTGGATGACCACATCCACCTGTGAAAGCGGCATGGCATACAGGTGCATCGCCTCGATGATCTCCAGTCCCTTATTCATTAGTGTAGCGCAGTCGATGGTGATTTTATGCCCCATTTTCCAGTTTGGATGCTTGAGGGCGTCGTTTTTCGTCACGTTCTTCAGTTCCTCCGGATGCTTCCCGAAGAACGGCCCGCCGGAGCAGGTCAAAATCAGGCGGCGCACCTCGCGGCGGTCGCCGCAGCCCATCAGGCACTGGAAAATGGCGGAATGCTCCGAATCCACGGGGATGATCTCTGCGCCGTACTCCCGTGCGGCCGCCATGACGAGCGAGCCGCCGCAGACGAGCGTCTCCTTGTTCGCAAGGGCAATGCGCTTTTTCTTCCGGATGGCCGCCAGCGTGGGACGCAGGCCCAGCATCCCGACCACCGCCGTCACGACCGTGTCCGCCTGCTCGTGCTCCGCCGCGGCGAGCAGGCCCTCCATGCCGGAGAGGATGCGGATCTCCTGCCCCGCCAGCGCGTCACGCAGCTCCTGCGCCGCCTGCGGCGTGGCCATGACCGCAAGCTCCGGGCGGAATTTGCGGCACTGCTGCGCCATGCGCTCGACGTTGCTTCCGGCGGTCAGCGCCGCAACGCGGACGGGAAGCTGCTCGATGACCTCCAGCGTCTGCCGGCCGATGGAGCCGGTGGAGCCGAGGATAGATACACACTTTGTCATATCACTTTGCCGCAAACGGAATGAGCAGCATCAAAATCTCCGCCATGGGCGCGACGATCATCGTGCTGTCAAAGCGGTCGAGGATGCCGCCGTGGCCCGGCAGCAGATTGCCGTAATCCTTGATACCGACCTGCCGCTTCACGACGGAGAGCGTCAGATCGCCGACGATGGAGCCAATCGCACCGACGACGCCGTAGATCGCGGCATAAAAATAGTTGACCTGCGTAAAGCCGAAGCACTTGTTCAGCAGCAGCGTGTACAGCGCCATCGCCAGAATGTTCGCGGCGATGCCGCCGATCGCGCCCTCGACGGTTTTCTTCGGGCTGATGACCGGAGCCAGCTTATGCTTGCCGCAGGCGCGGCCGACAAAGTAGGCGCCGCTGTCTGCCACCATGGACAGCACAAATGCGACCAGAATGAAATACTTGCCGTCCTGCATCCCGCGCAGGCGCACCAGCGCGCCGATCAGGAAGGGATAGACGTTGCCGCTGAAAAGCGCCACGCACAGCGCGGAGAATTGCAGCTTCGTGTGCGCCGCGAGCAGCTCGCAGAACAGTGCGCAGAAATAGACGAACAGGCCGATGAGCATGCTCACCCAGAGCGTCTGCTCGGAAACGACCGCGCAGGCGCGCATCCACGACCACATCACGGTCGCCGCCGCCATCACCGCGGTATAGACCAGAATCCGCTTGTGCTTCAGGATCCCCGTGCGCCAGAGCATCTCATACGCCGCGATCACGCAGGCCGCAGCGAAGAGGATCGCCGTCGCCAGCGGCGGCAGAAACAGCACGACCGCCAGCAGCAGCGGCAGGCCGATGCAGGCAACCAGAATTCGAGTACCCATTATTTTGCTCCTCCAAACCGGCGGTTGCGGCCATTGTAGGCAGCGATCGCCTTTTCTAAGTCCTTCGGCCCGAAGTCCGGCCAAAGCACATCTGTAAAATAATATTCTGCATAGGCCGACTGCCATAACAGGAAATTGGACGTTCTCAGCTCGCCGCCGGGTCGGATGACCAGTTCCGGGTCAGGAACGCCGGCGGAGTACATCCGCGCGGAAAAAGCGTCCTCTGTCAGATCCTCCGGGCAGCACTTCCCGTCCACGCAGTCCTGCGCAAACTGCTGCGCCGCGCGCAGGATCTCCATTCTGCCGCCGTAGTTCAGGCAGAAGTTGACCTGCACGCCCTCGTATTTCTGCGAGCGCTCGGCCGTGATGCGCGCCTCCTCCCGCAGTTCCGGGGAAAGCCGCGACAGATCGCCGAAAAAGCAGAAGCGCACCTGATTCTTGTCCATGTCGCGGATCAGCTCGCGCAGGTATTTTTCCAGCAGATCCATGATGGCGTCCACCTCCTCGGGCGAACGCTTCCAGTTCTCCGTGGAGAAGGCGTAGACCGTCAGATATTTCAGACCGATGGATTTGGCATAGTTTGCGATCGTGCGGAAGGCCTCCGCCCCCACCTTATGCCCCGCCTGCCGCGGCAGGCCGCGCTTCTTGGCCCAGCGGCCGTTGCCGTCCATGATGATGGCGATATGCGTCGGGACCGGGCGGGAAAGCTGCGGCGTCCTTTTGTGAAAAAACATAGCTTCTCTCCAAAATCGCAGCCGCCGGGCGGCGGCTGCGATAGAATATCTTTGAGCTTACAGCTCCATCAGTTCCTTTTCCTTGACGGCGCAGGCATCGTCGACCTTCTTGATGTATTTGTCGGTCAGCTCCTGCAGATCCTTCTCGGCCTTCTTCTGATCGTCCTCGGTAATCTCGGACTTTTTCTTCAAAGCCTTGATATAGTCCATCGCATCACGGCGAATGTTGCGGACGGCGACCTTCGCATCCTCGCCGTACTTCTTGACCTGCTTGGTCAGCTCGCGGCGGCGCTCCTCGGTGAGCTGCGGGAAGACCAGACGGATCACACGGCCGTCGTTCTGCGGATTGATGCCCAGATCAGAGGTCTGGATAGCCTTCTCGATCTTCTTGAGCAGGCTGCCGTCCCACGGCTGGATGACGAGCGTCCGGGCGTCCGGGGAAGAGATCGTGCCGACCTGACCGACCGGCGTGTCCACGCCGTAATACTCGACCATGATGCGGTCAAGCACTCTTGCGTTCGCGCGTCCCGCACGAACCGCGCCGAAGTCCTCCTGAAGAACGTCCAGCGTCTTGTCCATCTTTCTCGAATATTCCTTGAAATCCACTGCCATTTTATTTATCCTCCTTTAACTACTGTTCCGATTTTTTCTCCCATCACCACACGCAGAATGTTCTCCGGGTTCTTCAGTGCGAAGAGAATGATGGGGATATGATTGTCCATGGAAAGCGAGGTTGCCGTGCTGTCCATCACCATCAGATGCTTGGCAAGCACCTCGTCATAGGTGATCTCGTCATACTTCACCGCATCCGGGTTCTTCGCCGGGTCGTCGGAATAGACGCCGTCGACGTTCTTGGCAAGCAGGATAGCGTCCGCGCCGATCTCCGCCGCGCGCAGCACCGCGCCGGTGTCCGTGGAGAAGAAGGGATTGCCCGTGCCGCAGCCGAAGATCACGACGCGGCCCTTTTCCAGATGACGGATGGCCTTGCCGCGGATGTAGGGCTCGGCGATGCGGCTCATCTCGATGGCGGTCTGCACACGCACCTCCACGCCGCGCTGCTCCAGGCTGTCCGCCAGCGCAAGACAGTTGATGACCGTTGCAAGCATTCCCATATGATCCGCGCGCGTGCGCTCCATCCGGTCGCCGCCGTCTTTGACGCCGCGCCAGAAATTGCCGCCGCCGACAACGATGCCGACCTGCACGCCGGCCTCGACGCACTGCTTGATCACGTCGCAGACCTTCCCGATCACATCAAAATCCAAACCCCTGTGGGCGCCGCCGGCAAGCGCCTCGCCGCTGATCTTCAGCAGGACGCGCTTATACTTCGGCTCGTTCATGGGATACCACTCCTTGTTTTCAAAATATCATTGTCTTTATTCTATAATAATTCCGCCGAATTGACAACCAGAAATTCTCGATTTCACAGATTGTTTTCAATTTTCTTCCCCACTGCGCAGAATAATTGTCAAAATGCACGGAAACGGCATTGCAGATTTGGGAATTTTGATATATAATAGGCGCAGTAATTTTTGTAGCAGAGAGGATGGACACTATGGCTGAGGAACTGAGCCGTATGGAAACCAAGAATTTCATCGAAGCCTTTGTGGAGGAGGACATCTCCAAAGGCGGACAGTTTGAGGGAATGCAGGTTCACACCCGTTTCCCGCCCGAACCGAACGGCTATCTGCACATCGGCCACTGCAAGGCGCTGTGCATCGACTTCGGCACGGCGGAAAAGTTCGGCGGCATCTGCAATCTCCGCATGGACGACACCAACCCCACCAAGGAGGACACGGAATACGTCGATGCCATCAAGGAGGACATCAAGTGGCTGGGCTTCACCTGGGACGACCGCTTCTACTATGCCTCCCAGTATTTTGACAAAATGTACGAGTGCGCGGAGGATCTGATCAAGAAGGGGCTTGCCTACGTCTGCGAGCTGACGCCCGAGCAGATGCGCGAGTACCGCGGCGACCTGACCACCCCCGCCCGCAGCCCCTACCGCGACCGTCCGATCGAGGAATCCCTCGATCTCTTCCGCCGCATGAAGGCGGGCGAGTTCCCGAACGGCGCCATGACCCTGCGCGCAAAGATCGACCTTGCCTCCGGCAACTTCAACCTGCGCGACCCGGCGATCTACCGCATCAACCACATGACCCACCACGCCACCGGCGACAAGTGGTGCATCTACCCCATGTACGACTTCGCCCATCCCATTGAGGACGCCATGGAGCACATCACGCACTCGCTGTGCTCTCTGGAATTTGAGGCGCACCGCCCGCTGTACAACTGGGTCATTGAGCACTGCGACCTGCCCGCAAAGCCCCGGCAGATCGAGTTTGCCCGTCTGGGCATCAACTACACCGTCATGTCCAAGCGCAAGCTGCGCCTGCTTGTCGAAGAGCACCGCGTCGCCGGCTGGGACGATCCGCGGATGCCGACCCTCTGCGGCCTGCGCCGCCGCGGCTATACGCCCAAGTCCATCCGCAATTTCTGCGAGCGCATCGGCGTGGCCAAGGCCGCTTCCACGGTGGAATACGCCTTCCTGGAGCACTGCCTGCGTGAGGATCTGAACGAAACCGCGACCCGCACCATGGCGGTGCTGCACCCCGTGCGCCTGACCGTCACCAATTATCCGGAGGGAAAGAGCGAGGTCTTCACGGTGGAAAACCACCCGAACCACCCGGAGATGGGCACGCGCGAGATCACCTTCTCCCGTGACCTGTGGATCGAAGCGGACGACTTTATGGAAGAAAAGGTTGGCAAGTTCTTCCGTCTTTTCCCGGGTAATGAAGTCCGCCTGAAGGGCGCCTACGTCGTCAAATGCACCGGCTGCATCAAGGACGCGGACGGCAAGGTCACGGAAGTTCTCTGCGAATACGATCCCGACTCCCGCGGCGGCGACCCCGCCGACGGCCGCAAGATCAAATCCACCATCCACTGGGTGGACGCGCACACCGCGGTGGACGCGGAGGTCCGCCTGTACTCCAACCTCTTCTCCGACCCGGAGCCGGACGCCGCAGACAAGAACTTCCTTGATTGCCTGAATCCCGACTCTCTGGAAATTCTCTCCGGCTGCAAGGTTGAAGCCGGTCTGGAAAGGGCCGCCGCCCCGGCTGCCTACCAGTTCATGCGGCTCGGCTACTTCTGTCCGGATAAGGACTCCACCCCGGAGCATCCGGTATTCAACCGTTCCGTCAGTCTGAAGGACAGCTACAAACCGGAAGCAAAGTAAAAGGAAAAAGGAACAAACAAACGCCCCTGCGGAAGATTCCGCAGGGGCGTTTGTTTGCAGATTTTTCAGGGCAGACAGGCAAGCGTTCTGCCCAGCGGCTCGGAAAAGCCGAGCGCGCGGTACATTCCCTCGTCACAGGGGGCGCAGCAGACCGTCAGGCTTGCAATGCCCTGCTCCGCGCACCAGCGCTGCGCCGCCCCGGCAAGCAGCCGGGCAATTCCCTTTTTCCGGAAAGCAGGCTCGACATAGAAATCCTCGAGTGCCGCGGTCCAACCGCAGGAAAAGGTCGACCAGCAGCGCGACACACTGCACATTCCGACCGCCCGGCCACCCTGTTCTGCGGCAAAGAATGTGATCTTCCCTTCCCGGATGGCAGCACAGAGCCGCTTTTGCTTCTCCTCCGTCAGGGGCTTTTCTCCAATTTCCAGAAGGTAGCCGTTTTCCAGCCGCAAAAGCTGCCCGTCCTCCGGGTCGGTAATGCTCTCGACAGTCACGGGGAGCTCTGTCTTTTCCGCCATAGGGGCAATGCTTTGATGTTCCATTTTGTTTCCTCCAAAAAATAATTCGGAGGGTCAGGAAGCGTGCACCCTCCATACACGATACAGCTTCATAAAAGATCACCCTTTCCTGAAAATTTGAACCCAGACGTCTTAATCCGACGTGGTTTCCGGTAAAAACAGAATATCCAGATCGACGCCGCCTTCGATGCCGGCCACCGTGCCGGTGTCCGTGTATTGCAGGCAGTCGAAATGATAGTGGAATTCCGGCGTAGTGTCGTATTCTGCCAGCCAGAGCGTGTAATCCTGTAATTTTGAGAGATCAAAATAGCGGTAGCCGAGGCTCTGGTTGAAATATACCCCCGCCTCAAAGCCGTTGCGGCGCACGACCTTGCAGAAGGCCACGGCGCAGTCCGTCAGCGGCAGACCGTCCGGCGTGGGGATGCGCTCGGAGCCGCTGACCGTTTCCCAGTCGTAAAACAGCGGCAGGTCGAGCTTTCGCGTTCCGATCAGCTCGCAGGCGTAGCTTGCTTCCTCGCGCGCCTCCTGCACATTCATCGCCTGAGAGAAAAAGTATGCGCCGATCTTCAGCCCGGCCGCGCTCGCGCCGTCGTAATAGGTCTGAAAGGTTTCGTCCTCGCGCAGGCCGCCGGCCGTATAGCCGCGGTAGCCCACGCGGAGAATGACAAATTCCACACCGCTGTCGCGCACCGCCTGCCAGTCCACGTTCTGCTGGTGCTCGGACACGTCGATGCCGACCATATGCCGCATCGCGCGGTAACGGAGGAAGCCGTTTTCCTCATAAAACGCCTCGGCATCGTATGTATTGAGCGCGATCTGCGGGGTGTCCGAGCCGTTTGTTACGCCAAAAAAGCGCCAGTAAATCAGCACGGCGACCAGCGCCGCCGCGATCAGTCCCAGCAGCGTGATCAGCAAGCCGCGCAGAAGCGGTGAGCCGTAGTTTTTTTGTTTTCTTCGCTGTGCCATGGCAGGCTCCTTTCTGTTTTCTAGAGTATAGCACGTCAAGCGCGGCATCGCAACCGAATTCGCGAAAAAACAACTTGTAAGTACGCGGGATTTGTTGTAAAATAGAAAAATACGATACCTTTTTCCGGAGGTTTTTCTCTTGAAACGACTTTTCTGCGGTATCTTTTCGGTACTGCTTCTTTTCTCTCTGCTCACAGGCTGCGGCGCAAAAACGCCCGCGCTCCCGGAGAAGCCCACGCAGGGCAGCAGCAAGGTCACGCTGGCCGCCGTCGGAGACATCTGCATGACCGACGCCATGCTCACCGCACTGCACCGCGTGGACGGAAGCTACGACTTTCTTTCTCTCTTCGGAGATACGGTCAATACCATCGCCGCCGCGGATCTCGCACTGGGCAATTTTGAGGGCAACTTTGCCGGTGCGCCCTACACCGGCGGCAGCTATCCCGACGAGCTGGCCGCCGCGCTCGGCGACGCCGGCTTTGACCTGCTGCAAACCGCCAACTCCTACAGCATTCAGAACGGACTGACGGGGCTCCAGCGCACCAAAGCCGTCATTGAGGGCGAGCGGCTCACCGCCCTCGGCACCTATGTCAGCAAATCCGACGCCAGCGCCAACCGCGTGGTCGTCCGCGATGTCAACGGCATCCGCATCGCCTTTGTCGCCTTCACCAAGGGGCTGAACGGCATGAGCATCCCCGCCGGGTCGGAATACTGTACAAATCTGCTCTACACCGACTATAGCGGCAACTACACCAGAGTGGACACTGACGGCATCACCGCCGTGCTGACGCAGGCCCGCAGACTCCAGCCGGACCTGATCGTCGCGGCGCTGCATTGGGGCAGCGAGGGCAGCTCCGGGGTTAGCAAAACGCAGGAGCAGATCGCCGATCTTCTGCTCCGCGGCGGTGTGGACGTGATCATCGGCTCCCATTCTCACCGTGCAGGGCAGGTCGAGCGCCGCACGGTCTATGCCTCAGACGGTTCCTCCAAGGAGGCCGTGATTGCCTACAGTCTGGGCGACTACTGTACCACGGAGGAGGGCGGCGTCAACGCCTCCCTCATTCTGAATCTGGAATTCACCCGCGACCATGCCAGCGGCGTCACCACCCTGACGGATGTCGGCTACACGCCCATTGCGACGGTCGACTTCGGGCCGGAGGCCAAGCAGCGCTACGCCGTCCTGAACATGGACAATGCCATCGCGCTCTATGAGAGCAACTACTATGACCGCATCCCGGAGGAGATCTACGAGACGCTTCTCACCCGCCGGGAAAAGCTGGCCAATACGGTTTTCCCGAAGGAGGACACCGGCACAAAATAGTTTTCACGCAAATTATCATTATACGATTCTTTTTCATTCTATATCTTGACAGCTTTCGTTGCGTATGCTACACTCGATTCAGACGAAGGATTGTTTGTTTTGGCAGGAATACGGTGATGTCGGAGGTGTCTGAATGAAAAAATGTTTGATTTGTACCATTCTGGCGGCGCTGCTGCTCTCCGCCTGCTCTTGCGGTGCGCCTGCGCCCTCGGAAAGCGCCGCTTCGCTTCCGTCGGAAAGTGGGCCGCAGCTCTCCTTCCCGGAGGCAGGGCAAATTCTGGACGTGGACTGCTCCGGCAATGTTCTGCCGGAGGATGACGGCACGCGCAGCGTAAAGCTCCGGTGGGCGACGAGCGAGAGCGAGGAACTATCGCATGACTTCCCCCTTTCCGGCACACCTTCCGACGAGGCTGCGCCGGTTCTGCGGCTCCGGCAGGAGTGGTCCACCGGCGCACTCGTTTTCTATGATTCCACACCCGTGTCGGACACGGAGGATCGCGCCTACATCCTCGGTCTGCTGGAAAAATCCGCGCTTCCCTCAACCGAAGAAGGCCTTCCCAATCTCATTCTGACTGTGACGGACGGCGAAACCACCACGGAATATCCGGTTTTCGCGAAGGACGCTGCCGAGGATTTCTTCCGGCTCAGTGCGCTTGCCTATAAATACGCCGCGCCGCAGACCCTGACGGCGAACGACCGGGGCTGGCACACCGGGTTCGACACGGATTACCGGCTGTGTCTCCGCAGCGGTGAGCTTCACGCCGATCTCGACCGGGCGCAGGCGCTCGTTCTGCTCCGCGCACTGTTTGGGGAACGCGGGCAGAGCGCAGCTTTTCCGGATTATACCGGCGCACCGCTGTCCCCGGAGCTGCCGGAGGAAAGCGTCTGCCTGACGGAATACTGGCTCGAGCCTGACGACGATACACCGAAAATCCACGAGCAGCACTATTATCTTCTCCCCAATGGGACGCTCGCACGTCTGACCGGCACGGTAAATTATCTTTGGAGTTACGGCAGCTCTGGCATTGAGATAGAAAGCCTTACTCCCTCCTGGCCGCGCGTCGCTGTCGCAGAGGGCGCATTCGACTGGGAGCTGCTCAATTCTGTCTTGCATCAGCTTCCATAATTCTCAAAGGAACTGTAAACAACGCGCCCCCGCAGACGTTGTCTGCGGGGGCGCGTTTCTGTTTTCTTATTCGGACTCTGCTTTTATAGATGCGCCTTTTTCCAGACGCCGCTGAAATAGAAGATCAACGAAAGTGAGCAGGACATCATCCAGCTCACAGGCCACGCCAGCCAGATGCCGGTGCTGCCCCAGAAGCGGGAAAAGGGAAACGCCAGCAGCACGCGCAGAAACAGCGCCGTGAAGGTCGTCGCCATAAAGAGCGTCATCGCGCCCGCACCGCGGAACACGCTGTCGGCGCAGAGCTTGATCGCCACCAGAATATAAAACGGCGCAACGATCAGCAGAAATTCGCAGCCGACATCCAGCGCCGCGCTTCCCTTCTCCTTCATAAACAGGCCGATCAGCGGCGTGCGGAAGATCACATACACCAAGCTGAATACCAGCGCCACGGCGCACATCAGGCCGAGGCCGCTTTTCATACCGCGCCTGACGCGATCCGGCTTTCCCGCGCCGAGGTTCTGTGCCGTAAAATTGGAAACGCCCGTGCCGAGCGTTGAGATCGTCGTGGTCGTAAAGCCGTTGACCTTGATCGCGGCGGCATAGCCCGCCACGACCGCGCCCTCAAAGCCATTGACGATACTCTGGATCAGGATATTCCCCAAGGACACAAAGCACTGCTGCAAGGTGCTCGGGAGCGCAATGCGGATAATCCGCTTCAAAATTGCAAGGTCGAACAGCTTTGGCTTTTCCTCACATTCCAGTGTGCGCAGCTTGCGGAACACCGTCACGACCGCCAACACGCAGCTCACTCCCTGACACAGGAAGGTCGCCCACGCGACCGCGCCGACGCCGCGGTGCGGAAACAGGCGGACAAAGAGAATGTCCATGAACACATTCGCCGTAGACGAGCAGGCAAGGAACCAGAACGGGGTTTTCGAGTCGCCCAGCGCGGAAAAAAATACCGCTGGAGATGTTATAAAAGAAAAGGAACAGCAGCCCTGCGGTGTAAATATTCAGATATTCCAGCGCCGCCGGACGGATGGAGTCCGCAAGGCGGATGAGGCGCAGCAGCGACGGCATGAGCAGAAAGCCCAGCACCATCAGAAGCAGCGTCAGCGCTCCGCTGAAAAGGAAATTCGTGCTGACGGCGGATTTCAGCTCCCGGATTCTTTTCGCGCCGTAGAGCTGGGAGATCACGACGGAGCAGCCGATATTGCAGCCAAAGGCGAAGGCAAGATAGATCAGCGTCACCTCATAGGCGTTGCCGACTGCCGAAAGCGCATCCTCTCCGATCATTTTTCCAGCGATCAGGGAGTCCGCAACGTTATACATCTGCTGGAAGATCACACCGCCGAGCAGCGGAAGGGAAAAATTCCGGAGCGCCTTCCCCGGTGGGCCGACCGTTAAATCTTTTATCATATTCTTTCTATTTAGGCAGAAAAGCTGCCGTTTTTCCAAAATCCTGACAGTAAAAGTAGGACACTTCCGTGCGGAAGTGTCCTACTATATTACATTTCGACTTTATGCAGAGAAACGGATCAGCCGTTGTTCTCTCTCATCTTTGCAAAGCACTCACTGCAGTAGACCGGACGATCGGTCTTGGGCTCGAAGGGAACGCGAGCCTCGCCGCCGCAGTTCGCGCAAACAGCGGTGTAATACTCTCTGGGGCTGCGGGCAGCATTCTTGCGAGCGTCGCGGCAAGCCTTGCAGCGCTGCGGCTCGTTCTGGAAGCCTCTCTCCGCATAGAATTCCTGCTCACCGGCGGTGAACACGAACTCATTGCCGCATTCCTTGCAAACTAAAGTCTTGTCTTCGTACATTTTGGTTTACCTCTCTTGATGATAAAGATTTGCCCCGACACTCTCTTCGCGAATTGCAAAAATGGTATGCCACAGGGTTTCATATTGCGAACGGTGTATCACTGATAACGCCAACGCTTTCTCAATTATAGCATTTTAAACTGCTTTGTCAATAGTGGATGAAAAAATAATCCGTTAGAAAATAACATTTGTGCGTTTTCGACATTTTCCTTCCGTCGTTTTCGGTCAAAATGTCAGTTGTTCTTCGTTCTGGTTGCGCAAATGCAGATGATCATAGGCAAGCTGCGTCACGCAGCGGCCCCGCGGTGTGCGCGTCAGGAAGCCGATCTGCATGAGATAGGGCTCGTAGACGTCCTCCAGCGTGACTGCCTCCTCGCCTATCGTCGCGGCAAGCGTTTCCAGTCCGACCGGGCCGCCGCCGTAGAACTGAATGATGGCCTTGAGCATCCGCCGGTCGGTCGCATCCAGCCCCAGCTTGTCCACCTCCAGACGCTCCAGCGCCAGATCGGCCGCCTCGCGCGTGATCACGCCGTCATAGTACAGCTGGGCAAAATCGCGCACGCGGCGCAGCATCCGGTTGGCGATACGCGGCGTGCCGCGGCTGCGGGAGGCGATCTCCAGTGCGCCTCCCGGATCGATCTCCATGCCCAAAAGCGCCGCCGAGCGCGTGACGATGCGGCAGAGCTCCTCCGGAGAATACAGTTCCAGCCGGAAGGTCACGCCGAAGCGGTCGCGCAGCGGCGCGGAGAGCTGGCCGGCGCGGGTCGTTGCACCGATCAGGGTGAATTTTGGCAGATCGAGCCGGATGGAATTGGCCGAAGGCCCCTTGCCGACGATGATGTCAATGGCAAAGTCCTCCATCGCGGGATAGAGAATTTCTTCCACAGAGGTGTTCAGGCGGTGAATTTCGTCGATAAAAAGGATGTCGCCCTCGGAGAGATTCGTCAGAAGCGCCGCCAGGTCGCCGGCCTTTTCGATCGCCGGGCCGGAGGTGATGCGGATGTTCACGCCCATCTCGTTGGCGATGACGCCGGCCAGCGTGGTCTTGCCCAGTCCCGGAGGACCGTAGAGCAGGACATGATCCAGCGGCTCATTGCGCCGCCGCGCCGCCTCAATGTAGACCGCCAGGTTCTCCTTGACCTTTTCCTGTCCGTTATATTCGCTCAGGCGCTTCGGCCGGAGGGAAAACTCGCCCTCATCCTTGGCCGTAAAGCTCGTTGTTACGATGGGCGCTTCAAAATCCTGTGAAAAATCAATGCTCATGCACTCACCTCATTACCATCGCGCGCAGGCAGCGGCGCACGATCTCTTCCGTCGCCAGCCCTTCGGCAGGAATTCCCTTGAGCGCTGCGGCAATCTCGTTCTGATTGTAGCCCAGCTCTGTCAGCGCCGCCTGCGCAAGCGCCAGATTGCTGCCCGCCGCGGGTGCGGGCGCCGCGGACGTATCAGAGAAGTTCACCTCCGTCACCGCCGCGCCCAGCTTGTCCTTCAGCTCCAGAATGATGCGCTGCGCGAGCTTCTTGCCCACGCCCTGCGCCGCCGTCAGCGCTTTTTCGTCCTGCGTCACGATCGCCAGCGTGAAGCGCTCCGGCGTGGAGGAGGACAAAATGGCCAGCGCCGCCTTCGTACCGACACCCGTGACGCCCAGAAGCAGCTCAAAGCAGCGCAGCTCCTCGCGCGTGGAGAAGCCAAAAATATCAAACGCATCCTCGCGGATGTAGCAGTAGGTAAATAGCTTCCCCTGCTGCCCGACGCGCAGCTTGGACAGCGTATAGGCCGTGGTGTGGCAGGCGTAGCCCACGCCGCCGCAATCGATGACCGCAAGATTGCCCTCCATCAGGGTGACCTCGCCATTCAGATAATAAAACATCGCTATCCTCCCCGCGTTCTTGACAGCATGGACGTCGCCGAGCGCGCGTGACACAGCGCAATGGCGATGGCGTCCGCCGCGTCGTCCGGGCGTGGCATCTTTTCCATATGCAGAAAGCGGCGCGTCATGTCCATGACCTGCCGTTTCTCCGCCTTGCCGTAGCCGACGACCGCCTGCTTGACCTGCATGGGCGTGTATTCAAACAGCGGCACGCCCGCCCGCTCAATGGCAAGCAGAATCACGCCGCGGCCGTGGGAAACGCCGATTCCCGTCGTGATATTGTGACCCCAGAACAGCTCCTCCACTGCGACCGCTTCCGGCTTCGTGACCTCCAGCAGACGCGTGATGTCCTCAAAGAGCATATTCAGCCGCTGCGGAAAGGTCAGCTCCGGCGGCGTGGTCACGGTGCCGTATTGCAGCAGCGCGTACTTTCCCCGCTCCGACGAGATCAGGCCGAATCCCGTCGTCGCATAGCCGGGGTCAATGCCTAAAATAACCAAGGAACTTGTCCGCCCATTCCGGCACGGCAATATTCAGCAGCCAGCAGCAGATGCCCAGCACGACGATGCCGAACAGCACCCACGCGAATACGCGCTTCCACTTGGGGCTGGGGATAAACTCTTCCTTCGCCTTTTCCGCCTCGGTCGGAAGATCCTCCGGCTGTATATTCTCCATCAGGACCTCAGATTCCTGCGTTTTCTCATTCATAGATACCACCTCACGAGAATTATAACACATTCGTTTGTATTTTGCAGCTACTTTTTTCGCAAAAAATCCCGGTAGCCGCACGATACGCAGCCGCCGGGAAATATACCATAATTCAGTTGCCCATCAGCGGGAAGCTGACCTGCGCCTTGAAGAGGTCGCCGTCGATCGCCAGCGCAAAGCTGCCGCCCATCAGCTCCGTCAGGCTGCGCGCAATGGAAAGCCCCAGCCCGCTGCCCTCGGTGTTGCGCGAGGCGTCGCCGCGCACGAAGCGCTCCATCAGCTCCTCGGCGGAAACGTTCAGCGGCTCCTTGGAGATATTTTTAAAGGTGACGGTCAGGCGGCCGTCCTGCGCCTGCGTCTGCACATACACGCGCGTATGCTCCAGAGAATACTTGCAGATGTTGCTCATCAGATTGTCCAGCACGCGCCATAACAGCCGCCCGTCCGCCCAGACGCAGGGCTCCTGCACCCGGAAATCCAGCACCGGCTCCAGCGCGCGAGCCTTGAATTTTTCCTCGTACTCGCCCGCCGCCTGCGCCACAAGGACATTCACGTCCGTCCGCTCGGCATGGACGGTGATATTGCCGGTGGAGGCCTTGGAGGCTTCGATCAGATCCTCCGTCAGCTTTTTCAGCCGTGCGGACTGCCGGTCGAGGACCTCCAGATATTCCGGTGCCTGCGGAGAATCCAGTCCCGCCGTTTTGAGCAGGTCGACATAATTGACAATGCTCGTCAGCGGCGTTTTGATGTCGTGAGAAACATTGGTGATCAGCTCTGCCTTCATACGCTCGCTGCGCATCTGCACCTCCACCGCCTTCTGCATCCCGGTACCGATGCTGTTCAGGTTTTCTCCGTGGCGGCGGAAGGCCGGCAGAAGATGGCGGGTATTCACGCGGTAGGTCATATCGCCCTCGGCAATGGCCTCCCCGCCCTTCTGAAGCCTGCGCAGGTTGATTGCAGCCAGCAGCACCAGCGGGATCAGCAGCAGTTTCTCCACAAACCAGAACGGTAGCGCAAGATAAGCGGAAGCAAGAAAAAACAGTTCCAGAACGGTGATTCCGGCGCACACCAGCACTGTCCGCCAGACCATAGGCAGATGCAGGCAGACATAACGGATACCACGGCTGATCTTACAAAGCGCACGCCAGAGAAAGCGCAAAACATAGAAGATCACCGTATTTTTCCACCAGCTACCGGCTTTGGCCCGTGCAGCGAAGCTCAAAACCGGCGACAGCCACAGGAAAGCCCAGACAAGGCCGAGTGCTGCGGCCAATATCAAGCGCACGGTAGAATTATAGGAAAACGCATCCCAGAACGCCACGCTGCCGCAGAACAGCCCAACAAGAATGGCCAGATACAGATCAAACGGGATCCGATCCACCCAGTTCAGGCGGATACCCTCCACGCCGGCCTTGTGTCCTGCCGCGCACAGCAGAAATACAAACAATGCAATCGCTATGCACAGCGCCGTGATAGCAATCGGCAGGAGATATTTTTGCAGAGAAACGAGCTTATTCGCAAGCATCACCGAACGGGAGCAGGCATCCTCTGCCTGCATTTTTTCAGCTACTGCGATGTGCAGCGTAACGACGGCGCTTTCCGTTGTGACGACGGTAAATTCCGCAACGACCTTTCCGCCTTCCTCGCTGTAATCGCGCAGATTCCAGTCGCCCGCAAAACTTAGGTAGTCATACATCTGTTCCTCGTTGTCAAAGGTTTTTGTCCGGGTGATGTAGTGCACATTCGTCGCGAAGCTGAATTCCCGCACCTGTTCTGTTTCCGGAAGGATCCCGGTATACTCCCGGTTGGAAAACAGCTCTTGCCCGTCCGTATCCGTCACGCGGATGCAGAGATTGGAGTTTTCGGGAGAATACTTTTCCCCGTAATACGCCACAAGCGTTTCCTCGCCCTCGCCGCCTTTTTTCTGCGCCAGCGCGCCGAGCAGCGTTTGCAGATCTCCGGAAGCGTTGGAAACAACGACATTCAGGAGGCCTTCGCGGATTCTGTCACCGTTATCCAGATAACTGCCATGCCCGGCCAGAGCGACCGTCCCGACGACCGCCCCCGCCGCAACCGCAAGCATTGCCACCAGCAGGAAGATCGCAGCCGCCTTTGCAGCAAGGCTTGATTTCAGTTTTTTCATCGCACTTCACGCTCCATTTTATAGCCCTGTCCCCAGACCACCTTCAGATAGTGCGGGTCTGCCGGATTGATCTCCAGCTTTTCGCGCAGATGGCGGATATGCACCGCCACCGCGTTCTCCGCGCCGTAGGGCTCCTCGCCCCAGATGCGGCGGTAGATCTCCTTCGGCGCGAATACCGTGCCGGAATTCTGCATCAGCAGCTTCAGAATGTCGTATTCCCGCGGCGTGAGGGAAACCGGCTCGCCGTCCAGCGTGACCGCCTTCGCGTCGTCGTCCAGCGCGATGCTGCCGATGACGATCTGCGAGGGCCGGACCTGTCCCCCGCCGAGCTGTAGATACCGCCGCAGCTGTGAGCGCACACGTGCCAGCAGCTCCACGGGATTGAAGGGCTTGGTCACATAATCGTCCGCGCCAACATTGAGGCCGAGAATCTTGTCGGTATCCTCCGATTTTGCCGTCAGAAGAATGACCGGGACGTTGCTCACCTGCCGGATGCGCGCCAGCGCGGTCAGGCCGTCCATCTGCGGCATCATGACATCCAGCAGCACAAGATGGATGTCCTCCTTTTCCAGCACCTCCAGCGCCTGCGCGCCGCTGTAGGCCTCAAAGACCTGATAGCCGTCCGAGGTCAGATAAATACGTAGCGCGGAAACGATGTCCCTTTCGTCGTCACAGACCAGAATCTTATACATAGCCGTTTCTCCTTACCGATGAATGAGATCCGCCGCGACCTGCTTGGCCGTGATGCTGTGCTGGATGGGCTTCCACTGCACCTTGGTGAAAATCGCGGCGATCGAGATCGGAACATAGGTAAACATGAACACCGGGAAGGTAAAGGCGTAGAGGATCTTCTTCCACGCCGCCGTATGGATCTTTTTCCACTGCGTTGCCGTCGTGATCGCGCCGATAAGGAACAGCGTCAGATACATGGAGCTGAGCATTTGCAGCAGGGAAAGCAGCGCCGCGCCGTTCGCACCCTCGAAGAGCTGCATGGTGATGAGCGTCACGTTGGTCACGCAGCTCAGGACGGAGAACACAAACGCCGGCAGGATGTTCATGGACATATCATAGCACGAGAAGCTGCCTTTGAACATCCCCCCGCAGAGTTTTAATCCATAGCGCCGCAGCACCTGAAGATAGCCGCGCGACCAGCGCATCCGCTGCCGCCACGACTGGCGGAAGGTCACGGGCTGCTCGTCGAACAGCTCGGCCTGCGGGCAGAAGGCGATCTTGTAGCCGTCCAGAATGTGGGAAACGGAGAACTGAATGTCCTCGATCAGCAGATGGAAGGGCCAGCCGCCCTGCTCCCGCAGCACCTTGCGGCTGAAAAGGAAGCCCGTGCCGGAGACGGCGCAGCTCGTCCCCAGCAGCATCCGCGCGTGGTTAAGATATTCGGATTCGCGCAGGAACCAAAGGCCGTAGCCCGCTGAGATCCAGTTGTCGCCGTAATTTTTGGAATTGCGGTAGCTCGTTACGATGTCGTGGCCGTCGGAGAAGGTCTCGTTCATCCGCTCAATGTAGTCCGGCCGCAGGAGATTGTCCGCGTCAAAGACGAAGTAACCGTCAAAGCCCTCCGGCTCGTCCTGCGCAATGTGCCCCAGCAGGGCGTCGAGGGCGTAGCCCTTGCCCACCTTTTCGCGGTCAAAGCGCTCGTAGACCGTCGCGCCTGCCGCGCGTGCCGCGTCCGCGGTACGGTCCGTGCAGTTGTCCGCCATGACGAAAATTTTCAGCTTATCCTGCGGGTAGGTCTGCCCATGCAGGCTGTCGATCAGGTCGGCAATGACCGCTTCCTCATTGCGCGCGCAGATCAGAACGGCGTAGCGGTGCAGCTTCGCCTGCTTGTGCAGCTTGTCTTTCTTGATGTGCGGAACCAGAATGTAGAAAAACTGATAGGCATAGCACACCAAAAAAGCGATCATCAGTATGGTATTCATCGTTTCAAGACAGTTCATCCGGATTGCCCCTTTCTCTTTGTCGCTCCAAGTATACCGCCGAATGGCATTAAGAAACAATCGGGGAAAATCTTAAGATTTGCTTAACACACTGTCGCCGCCGACGTGGTACAATGAGAAAAAAGCCGGGAGGTAGAGAAAATGCAGGAAAAATGGCTGCAATAGGCAATCGAAATTCAGGCCATCGCGCAGGCGGGGCTGACCTACGGCCGCGACGCCTACGATAAAGAACGCTATGCCCGCCTGCGGGAGATCGCCGCAGAGATGATCTCATCGCAGACGGAGCTTCCGGTAGAAAAGGTCAGAGGCCTTTTCTGCAATGAAACCGGCTACCAGACACCGAAGGTGGACACGCGCGCTACGGTGTTTCAGAAGGACAGGATTCTTCTGGTGCAGGAGGCAAACGGGACGTGGTCGCTGCCCGGAGGCTGGTGCGACGTGAATCGCTCGGTCGCGGAAAACACGGTCAAGGAAACCCTGGAGGAAGCCGGTCTGCGCGTCAGGGCGGAACGGCTGATCGCCGTGCAGGACAGAAACCGGCACAACCCGCCGCCCTATCCCTATGGTGTGGTCAAGCTCTTCGTGCTCTGCACGCCGCTCGGCGGGGAGTTTGTCCCGAACATCGAAACGACCCGGCGCGCCTTCTTCGCCAGAGAAGCGCTGCCCGCCCCCTTGGCCGAGGAAAAGGTCACACGGGAGCAGATCCTGCTCTGCTTCGACGCGAAAAACAACCCAAACTGGGTCACGCAGTTTGATTAGAATGAATTAGGAAATGTCCCGGCTGAGTTTAACTCAGCCGGGACATTCAGACTGTCAAAAAACCCATCCAGCCGAAAGTTTCGGAGGGAAGAATAGTGTGAAAGGGAACCGTCAGGGTTCCCTTTCGCGTTCAATAACCCGCCGCAGCGATCAAAATTGCAAAATAATACTACAAATATTGATTTTGCAATTTTGTAGGCAGCTTGTCAAAAAAGTCCAAAAGGACTTTTTTGACAAGCTGAAATGTCCCGGCTGAGTTTAACTCAGCCGGGACATTGTATTGATGCACGAAAAGCCTCAGACCTCAAACATCAGATCGCCGTAGGTCGGCACGGGCCAGATGGCCTTATCGACGATCAGCTCCAAACGGTCGATGGGCGCGCGCAGCTCGTGCATGGCCGGGACGACCTCGTCGCGGCAGAACGTCGCCATTTCACGCACGCAGTCGATGCCGTTCATCTTCTGCACGGCCGCGTCCAGACGCTTCTCCGCCTCGCTCGCACGGGCCAGAAGCGCGCTGGTTTCGCGCAGGAGCTGCTCCTGCGTCGTGGTGTCCGCGTCCGGGCAGGCGGTGCGCACCTTACAGATGGAATCTGCCAGCCGCGCCGTGTAGCGCACGACTGCGGGGATATAGTGCTTGCCCGCCATGTGGAGCATGGTCTTAGCCTCGATCGCCGTGGTCTTGGCGTAGGTCTCATAGAGGACCTCGCTGCGGGATTCCAGCTCCGCTCTTGTGAAAACGCCGAATTTTTCGAACATTTCCACGGTTTTCTCCGTCGTCAGTGCCGGAATGGCGGAAACCATGTTCGGCAGATTCGGCAGGCCGCGGCGCGCCGCCTCCTGCTTCCATTCCTCGCTGTAGCCGTTGCCATTGAACAGCACGCGGCGATGATTGCGCATATTCTCTGCAATCAGGCGGTTGACGTCGCGTTCAAAATCGTCGCTGCTTTCCAGCGCGTCCGCCGCCTCGCAGAAGGCCTCGGCGACGATGGTGCTGATAACGGTATTGGAGTTTGCGATGCTCTCCGAGGAGCCGACCATGCGGAACTCGAACTTGTTGCCCGTGAAGGCAAAGGGCGAGGTGCGGTTGCGGTCGGTCGCGTCCTTGTCAATGACGGGCAGCGTGGAAACGCCGGTGTCCAGCCGTCCGCCCGCGATGCAGCCGGCAGCCGTGCCGTTTTCGACGATCTGATCGACCACGTCGCTGAGCTGCGCGCCGAGGAAGATGGAGATGATCGCCGGGGGCGCTTCGTCCGCGCCGAGGCGCTGATCGTTGCCGGGACAGGCCGTGGACATCCGCAGAACATCCGCATGGCGATCCACCGCCTTGATGATGCAGGAAAGCACCAGAAGGAATTGCAGGTTATCGTTCGGCGTCGTGCCGGGGTCGAGGAGATTCTCGCCCGTGTCGCTGCTGAGTGACCAGTTGTTGTGCTTGCCGGAGCCGTTGACGCCGGCAAAGGGCTTCTCGTGCAGCAGGCAGACGAGGCCGTGGCGCGTCGCCACACGCTTCATCGTTTCCATGGTGAGCTGGTTCTGGTCGACCGCGACGTTGCAGGTGCTGTAGATGGGCGCGCTCTCGTGCTGCGCCGGCGCGACCTCATTGTGCTGCGTCGTGGCGGTGATGCCCATTTTCCACAGCTCCTGATTCAGGTCGGCCATGAACTCGCCCACGCGCTCGCGGATGACGCCGAAATACTGATCCTCCAGTTCCTGTCCCTTGGGCGCGGGCGCGCCGAAGAGCGCCCGGCCGGTGTAGATGAGGTCACGGCGCTTGAGGTAGCGCTCGCGGTCGACGATGAAATACTCCTGCTCCGCGCCGACGGAGATCAGCACGCGCTGGGAATTCTCATCGCCGAACAGGCGCAGGATGCGGACCGCCTGCTGGGAAAGCGCCTGCATGGAGCGAAGCAGCGGCGTTTTGTTGTCCAGCGCCTCGCCGTTGTAGGAAACGAACACCGTCGGGATGCACAGGATGGTGCCGCAGGCCATCTCCTTGACAAAGGCCGGGGAGGTCATATCCCAAGCGGTATAACCTCTGGCGTAGTGCGTCGCGCGCAGGCCGCCGGAGGGGAAACTGGAGGCGTCCGGCTCGCCCATGATGAGCTGCTTGCCGGTCAGATTCAGAATGACCTTGCCCATTTTGTCGGGCGCGGTCAGGAAGGAGTCATGCTTTTCCGCGGTCACGCCGGTCAGCGGCTGGAACCAGTGGGTGTAGTGGGTCGCGCCCTTCTCGATCGCCCATTCCATCATTGTCTTTGCCACGATATCCGCCGTTTGCATGGAGATCTGGCCGCCGCAGGCGATCACCTGCTGCACCTCACGATATACATCAGACGGCAGACGCTCACGCATCACCGCATTGCTGAACACATTGGAGCCGAAGTATTCGGAAACCTTCATCTTTTTCCTTCTCCTTTCGCTATCCGACGCTGAAAAAACAGTTTTGATTGTTTCAGTGTACAGGAAAAATATCGAAAATGCAAGCATTTTCATAAATCGCAGAGATTTTCAGTAGCGTCACCAAAGGGCCTCCCGCAGTGCCGTTTCTGTTTATACAAATTTACTATGATTTTATCAATTTGTCTGATTCCGGTTAAATATATACCGCGCGTTTAAACTAGCGAAAAGGAGGAAACACACCATGCTGATCTCGTTTCTGCGCACATTATTATTATATATCGTTCTTGTGCTGACGGTTCGCCTGATGGGAAAACGGCAGATCGGTGAAATGGAACCGTCGGAATTCGTCGTGACCATGCTGATCGCAAATCTGGCTGCCATTCCCATGCAGGATACCGCCATTCCCCTGCTCAGCGGCCTCGTGCCGATCCTTGTCATTCTCGGTCTGGAGCTCATTCTCGCGGTGCTGTCGCTGCGCTGCATCCATATCCGGACGTTTTTCTGCGGAAAACCCGTGATTCTGATGGAAAACGGAAAAATTCTGGAGAAAAACCTCCAGAAAACTCGGGTCAATCTGGACGAGCTGACCATGCACCTGCGGGAAAAGGACATCTTCGATCTGACCGAAGTGAAGTACGCCATTCTGGAAACGAACGGTCAACTCTCCACCCTGCTCTACGCAAAAGATCGCCCGGCCAACGCTAAGGATGCCGGGATCCAAGCCAAGGAAACGGAGCTGCCCGTCACGCTGATCTCCGCCGGCAAGCTGCTGGAAAAGAATCTTCCCGTCGCGAAGAGGGACCGGCAGTGGCTGGATGCCGAGCTGAAAAAGCGGAACTGCACCATCCGCGGTGCGCTGCTTCTGACCGTGGATGCAGCCGGAAAAATCTATCTGGTACGGAAGGAGGATGTACGGTGAAATATCTCTATATCGGCGTCGGCGTGCTCGCCGTTCTGCTGGCGGCCTGTATTCTCAGCACAGCGGTGATCTCCTCCTGCACGCGGGAGACCGCGGACGCGCTGGAACACGCACTCTCCGCCTTCGACGAAGACGACTTTCCCGCCGCAGCAGCGCAGGCCTCGCGCGCAAAAAGCGAATGGGACCGGCACGCAAAGCTCCTCAGCGCGCTGCTGAGCCACGAGGAGCTCGACGAGATCGACACCGCCTTTACCGCGCTGGAATCCTATCGCAAAACGCAGACGGCCGACGAATTCCGCAGCCGCTGCGCGGAGCTTTCCCTGCGTCTGCGCCATATCACGCAGATGGACGTTCCCTTCTATTACAATTTCTTTGTCCGCCCATTGGGGACTTGACCCGTCAAGGGCAATCGGCTATAATGAAACCAATCCACCCCGCGGCGCGGGGCTACATAACGGAGGCATTTTCATGACGACCCAGCAGCTTGACCGGCAGTACGTCGCGCACACCTACAACCGTTTCCCGCTGGAGATCACCGGCGGCAAGGGTTCCGCGGTTTACGGCGCGGACGGCCGCGAATACATTGATCTGGGCAGCGGTATCGCTGTCAATATTTTCGGTCTTGGCGACGAGCAGTGGCAGAGCGCTGTCACGCGGCAGCTTTCTAAGGTGCAGCACACCTCCAATCTGTTTTACTGCGCGCCCGTCGCGCAGCTTGCACAGATGCTCTGCGAGCGCACCGGAATGTCAAAGGTTTTTTTCTCCAACTCCGGCGCGGAGGCCAACGAATGTGCGGTCAAGGCCGCGCGGAAGTGGGGCTGCACGCACAAGGGCGCGGAGTATGATAACATCATCACTCTGAAGCAGAGCTTCCACGGCCGCACCATCGCCATGCTGGCCGCGACGGGGCAGGATCACTATCACGAGCAGTTTCAGCCGCTGCCCGGCGGTTTTCTCTATGCGGAGGTCGGCGATGCCGACGGGCTGGAGCGGCTGATCCGGGAGAATCCCTGCGCCGCCGTGATGATCGAGGTCGTGCAGGGCGAGGGCGGCGTGCGTCCCATCGGGCGGGAATTTGCCGCGCAGATCGCCGCACTGACCGAAAAATATGACCTGCTTCTCATCACGGACGAGGTACAGCTTGGCAACGGGCGCAGCGGCAGCCTTTATGGCTACATGGAATACGGCCTGCATCCCGATCTCGTCACCACCGCAAAGGGGCTCGGCGGCGGCCTGCCCATCGGTGCGACGCTCTTCTCCGAGCGGGTCGCGGACGTGTTTTCTCCCGGCGACCACGGTTCCACCTTCGGCGGCAACGCGGCCTGCTGCGCGGGCGCGCTGAACATTCTCGGCCGCATCGACGACGAGCTGCTCGCCGGCGTGAAGGAGCGCTCGGCGTATATCATCCGGGAACTGACCGGCGCAGAGGGCATCCGGAACGTCAGCGGCATGGGGCTGATGCTCGGCTTCGAGCCGAACGGCCCTGCCCGCGAATTTGCGGAAAAGCTGCTGGCAAACGGCGTGCTGGTCACGACCGCAAAGCAGAAGATCCGCCTGCTTCCCGCGCTGAACATTCCCATGGAACAATTGAAATCCGCCGTGCAGATCATCAAGCGCTGCGCGGCCGAATAAGGAGGACACTATGAATCTGAAAGGCAGAAGCTTTCTGACCCTGCTGGACTTCACGCCGGAGGAGATCACCGGTCTGATCGACCTCGCCGCCGACCTGAAGGCTCAGAAAAAATCCAGCATCCCGCACGATACGCTCCACGGCAAATCCATCGCGCTGATCTTCGAAAAGACGTCCACCCGTACCCGCTGCTCCTTTGAGGTCGCGGCCTACGATCTCGGGATGCACGTCACCTATCTCGACCCGACCGGCTCGCAGATCGGCAAAAAGGAGTCCATCGCGGACACCGCGCGCGTCCTCGGCCGGCTCTATGACGGTATCGAGTACCGCGGCTTCGGCCAGAGTATCGTCGAGGAGCTGGCAAAGTACGCCGGCGTTCCCGTCTGGAACGGCCTGACCAACGAATTCCATCCGACACAGATCCTTGCCGATATGCTGACCATCCGCGAGCATCTCGGCGCGCTCAAGGGCAAAAAGTTCGTCTTTATGGGCGACTGCCGCTACAACATGGCCAATTCCCTGATGGTCGGCTGCGCCAAGCTGGGGCTGCACTTCACCGCCTGCGGCCCGGAGGGCTACTTCCCCGATCCCGCGCTCATCGCGCGCTGCGAGGCCGTCGCCGCCGAAACCGGCGCGACGCTGCGCTTTGAAACCGATCCGCTGAAGGCCACCGAGGGTGCAGACGTGATCTACACCGACGTCTGGGTCTCCATGGGCGAGCCGATGGAGGCGTGGAAGGAACGTCTGGAGGTCATGCTCCCCTATCAGGTCAACGCCGCGCTGATGAAGAACGCCGGGCCGCAGGCCGTTTTCATGCACTGCCTGCCCGCCTTCCACGATCTGAACACCGGCATCGGCCGCCAGATCGGCGAACAGTTCCATCTTGATGCGCTGGAGGTCACGGACGAGGTCTTTGAAGGCCCGCAGTCCATCGTCTTTGACGAGGCCGAGAACCGGATGCATACGATCAAGGCCGTCCTCGCCGCGACACTCTAACACCATTCCCGCCCGGTGCTCCGCACCGGGCATTTTTCGTCATGGCGGAACATTTCTCTTTTCACAGGGTTGTTTTTTTGTAAGAATTACGCTATACTAAAGCAAATGTTTCCGTGCCTGCATGGCTAAAGAGGATTCCATGCGATGCAGGCCTGCGCCGCTGCGCAAAGGGTTTTGCCGGAAACGGCAGGGCCTTCCGTGTTTGAGAAGGAAGCAGGTGTCTTAGGGGTAGTCTATCCTTACGCGCTGCTTGCTTCAGGCAGCGCGTAATTTTTTGTTTGGAGGAAGCCGCATGATCACGCACGAAAACCGCCGTGCCAACCGCGCGCTTGCGCTGCTTGCCGGAATTCTCCTTGCGCTTTTTCTGGCCTCCTTCTGGTTCGGACGCTACGGTGTGGATATTCCCACGACGCTCCGCATCCTGTTTTCACGTATCTTCCCGATCCAAAAGGACTGGGATCCCAATCTGGAAACCGCCGTGATCAACATCCGTCTGCCGCGCATCGTGATGGCCTGTTTGGTCGGATGCAGCCTTTCGGCCGCGGGCGCGGCCTATCAGGGCGTGTTTCAGAATCCCATGGCCTCGCCGGACATTCTGGGCGCGTCCTCCGGCGCGGCGTTCGGCGCGGCGCTGGCCATCCTGCTCGGCTTCGGCAGCGTGGGCATTACGATCTCCGCCTTTTTCTTCTCGCTTCTGACCGTGGCGCTGGTCTATCTGATCGGGCAGCGTGCGCAGGGCAAACGAATTCTGAATCTCGTTCTCGCGGGCATGGTCGTCAGTTCCCTGTTCACCGCGGGAACCTCCTATATTAAATTGGTCGCCGACCCGACAAACCAACTTCCCGCCATCACTTACTGGCTCATGGGCAGCCTGAGCGGCGTGCGGATGACAAAAGTGCTCTACATCTTCCCCGTCATGCTGCTGGGGCTGGTTCCGCTGTTCCTGCTGCGCTGGAAGATCAATCTTCTGACGCTGGGCGACGAGGAGGCGCAGGCCATGGGCATCCATCCGGTGCGGCTGCGCTTCGTGATCGTGATCTGCGCCACGCTTGTCACCTCGGCCTCCATCTCCGTCGCCGGTACGATCGGCTGGGTTGGCCTTGTCGTGCCGCATCTGAGCCGCAAGCTGACGGGCAGCAATTTCAAAAAGCTCCTGCCCGCCTCCATGCTCGCGGGCGCGGCCTTTCTGCTTCTGGTGGACGACCTGTCGCGCAACCTGCTTGCGACGGAAATTCCCATCGGAATTCTGACTGCCTTCATCGGCGCGCCCTTCTTCCTCTACATGATGCTGCGAAAGGAGGGGGTCCACTGATGCTGGAAGTGGAGAATCTGCAATTTTCCTACGGTGCGCGGCAGGTGCTGGGGGGTATTTCCTTTCAGGCCGGGCAGGAGGAGCTGATCTTCGTCCTCGGCGCGAACGGCGCGGGCAAGACGACGCTGTTCCGCTGTATGCTCGGCCTGCTGCACGGCTACCGCGGCAGGATTCTGCTCGACGGGCAGAACGTCGCCGCTCTCCCCGCGAAGGAGCTGGCGCGGCGCATCGCCTTCATTCCGCAGTTTCACAACCCGGTTTTTGCCTACACCGCGCTGGACATGGTCCTGATGGGTACCAACCACCGGCTGTCCACCTTTGCCTCCCCCGGCCGCCGCGAACGTGAGATCGCCATACAGGCGATGGAGCAGCTCGGCATTGAGGACTTCGCGGGACGCAATTTTCAGGAGCTCTCCGGTGGTGAGCAACAGCTCGTGCTGGTCGCGCGCGCGCTGGCGCAGGAGGCAAAAATTCTCCTGATGGACGAGCCGACCTCGGCGCTGGATTACGGCAATCAGCTCCGCGTGCTGCAAAAGGTTTCCTCCCTCAGCGTGCAGGGCTACACCATCCTGCTCTCCTGCCACAACCCGCAGCACGCGCTGTTATACGCGCATCGCGTCATCGCGCTGGCAGACGGCACGATCTGCGCGGACGGCGCGCCGGAATCCGCGCTCACCCCCGCGCTCATCCGCCGGCTTTACGGCGTGGACGCGCACTTTATCCGCACGCAGGACGGCGTTCTGATTGCCCCTGCACAAAATTCGTAGTCCGGGCTCCGGCCTGACACTACTGGTTTCAGAAATGAGGTATCTTATGAAAAAACTGCTTTCCCTGCTGCTGGCGCTCGCGCTGGTGCTGTCGCTGGCAGCCTGTGCCGCCAACGATCCTGTCCTCTCCGAAGCGTCCGCTACATCCTCCCAGCCCAGTAAATCCGCCGAACCCAGCTCCGAAGCCCCCGAACCGGAAGCCAAGGTCTTTACCGACTGTCTGGGCCGCGAGGTCGAGGTTCCCTACCACATCACCAAGGTCGCCGTTTCCGGCCCGCTGGCGCAGATCGTGCTGTTCGCGCTCTGCCCGGACAAGCTCGTCGGCATCGCCAGTGATTGGGACAAGACCGCAGAGGAATACCTGTCCACCGAATACTACAACCTGCCCGTCCTCGGCCAGCTCTACGGCGGCAAAGGCGAACTGAATCTGGAAGCCCTGCTGGCCTCCGGCGCCGAAGTCGTGATCGACGTGGGTGAGCCGAAGAAAACCACAAAGGAAGATCTGGACGCGCTTCAGGAGCAGACCGGCATTCCCTTCGTGCACTTCACCGCGCTGACCGAGAACACCGGCGATGCCTACCGCAAGCTGGGCGACCTGTTGTCCATGGAGCAGGAGGCCGAAACGCTGGCCACTTACTGCGACGAGCACTATGCCATGATCACCGAGCTTGCAGGCAAGGTCGAAAAGGTCAAGCTGCTCTATCTGCTGGGCGACACCGGCCTGAATGTCATTGCCAAGGGCTCCTATCACGCCGAGGTCATCGACCTGCTTTCCGACAATCTGGCCGTCGTGGAATCCCCGTCCTCCAAGGGCAGCGGCAACGAGGTCGATATGGAGCAGCTTCTGGCGTGGAATCCCGACGTCATTCTCTTCGCACCGGGCAGCATCTACGACACCGTCGGCGAGGATGCCGCATGGCAGCAGATGTCTGCTATCCAGAATGGCCGCTACTACGAGGTTCCCATGGGCCCCTACAACTGGATGGGCTTCCCTCCCTCCGTGCAGCGCTATCTCGGGATGCTGTGGATGGGCAAGCTGCTCTACCCGGAGCAGGCCGAGTATGATCTGAAGACGGAAGTGAAGGAATACTTCACGCTCTTCTATCACACCGAGCTGACCGACGCGCAGTATGACGCGCTGGTGGCAAACTCCATCGGCAAAACAGCGTAAGAATGACAAAGCATCGCAGGGCGGCTTCTTCCGAAGCCGCCCCGCGATTTTTATTTCAGCAGTTCCAAGATAGTGTCCTGCTGTGTTTTGCTGAAATTTTCCTGTACGCAGCGATCAAACGTCGTCGGATCAAAGTCCCGCTGCTTTTGCAGCACTGGCGCCAGATCGCGCCGCTGCGTGAGGCCCAGATTCAGGGCGCCCAGCATGACGTACATATCACGGTAGGCCTGATCCTCCTCCGTCTTCTCACCGGTGCAGTATTTTTCCAGAGCGGAGATCAGCTTCGCCCAGCCCTCGTCGCCCCACTTTCTGTGGAAGGTGTTCCAGTCAAGGCCCGGCAGCTGCCGCAGGAAATAATTCCAGTAGATCTCATCGCCCTGCCCCAGAAGCGCCATGATATCGTCCCAGACCGCCTGATCATATTCCAGCGGGAGGAAGCCCTGCATCCCGAAGATGCCGCCCGTACCGCTTGACAGACAGGTCCAGCGGCCGCTCTCGCCGTCGCGGCTGAGCAGGAGCTCCAAATTGCCGCTGCCGTACCAGCCCAGCGAATGGGCGTACTGCGGATAGCGCGTTTCGTCGATCGCGCTGCCGCTGGTGAGGAAGTACAGCCCGGTGTTGTCGTCATTCACCTCCGGCTTATAGGCAAATTCCACCTGGTACTGCACCGCTTCCGGCTCGCTGCTCAGCAGCCGCACGGCGACCGGCTCACATCTGACCACCGCGGCCTCTGTGCAGCGCTTGGGGTCCCCCTCCGGCAGCAGGAGGTGCTGCGCCGCGTAGGCCTCCGCCCACGCCTGCCCGATGGCCCGGTAGTCCGTCAGCTCACCGACATTGGCCGTAAAGCCGTTTATCGACGGATGATCCTGAATTCTGGAGATCTCGATATTCCGCAGTTGTTCCCCGCTGCGCACCTCGACCGGCAGGTTGGAAAGCACCAGATAGTCTCCGTCCCCCTTGGCCATTAAGGTCAAAACCATGGGCGGCTTTTCCTTCTCGTTGAACTCCGTACCTTCATAATAGTACACCGCGAGACTGCCGTCCTCCTGCGCATACACGCCGTACACGCTGATTCTCCGCGCGTTGGTGTCGCCGTGCCAGTGATAGTAGCAGTCCGTTTCCTCCCAGTAGGTCAGATATTTCAATCCCTTGCCCTGTGTTTCCTCCAGCGTGAGGCCGAGATAGGTTTGCAGAACGTCGTTCATGGCGGAAACGGGCAGGCGGTCGATGTCCAGCATCATGGGCTCTTTCCCCCAAACGGAGGTCAGATAGGCGCGCTCCGCGTCGCTGAGCGTGTTGTCCACGCCGGGAAGCGCCGTATAAAACAGATACCGTAAGTCGATCTCCGCCGGCGCTGCAAACTCGCAGCCGGTAGCAGTAAATCGGCTGTACATTCCCTTAGGCGATTCAAAAAGCTGCTTCACTTCCGCTTCCGTCTGCGCATCCACCCGCGTCCCCGGCAGGTTGAAGTCCGGCTCGGAAGCATCCGCAGGCTCCGTCGGATCTGTCATCACCGAGGAGGCCGGAGGTGTTGTCGGATCCGGTTCTTCCTGCGGCTTCTCGCCTTCCTTTGCGCCCGTAAAGGTGCAGCCCACGGCCAGCGCCGCGATCAGAAGCACGGCGGCCAGCGTATAAGCGGCTGTTCTGGGCTTCTTTGCCAGAAGGAGGATGCGCTCCTTGATCTCGTCGCCGCTCATGGTCGTCGCGGCGGTCAGCAGGCCGCTGTGTCCGCAGCAGGTCATGCGCAGGAGCGTCCGGCCATAGGCGGCGCGCTCCTCCTCGCCCAGCGTGCGAACGGTCGCCTCGTCGCAGGCCAGCTCCGCATCCCGGCGCGACAGCACCGCCGCCCACCAGACCAGCGGGTTGAACCAGTGCAGAGTCAGGCAGACGCAGCGCAGCGCCGACCACACGGGGTCGCCGTGGCGGAAATGCGTGGTTTCATGCGCAAGCGCATGGCGCAGCGCCGTCGCGTCCTGCGCGGTTTCCGGTGTCAGATAAACCGCCGGGCGAAACAGGCCGAACAGGCAGGGCGATTCCGGCACATCGGACACATAGACCGGCAGCCTGGAATTTTCCACATTCAGCCGCCTTCTGCTGCGGCGCAGGCGAAGAGCAAAGCGCAGATTAACTGCGGCAAAGGCCGCCCCAACGAGCGCCGCGCCGCCGAGCCAGACGATCCTCATGATCTGCACCTGCGTAAGCGAGGACTTCACCTCCCGCACCGGCTTTTCTGTCTGCGCAGGCTCCTCTGCCTGCACAGGTTCCACCGTCTGTGCCGGGGCCTCCGGCGCGGCGGACGCACTTGCCGAAGCGGCAGGCTCTGCGGGCGCGGCCGGTTTTTCCGGGTTTCCGCTCTGCGCAGGCGATGCCATGCGCTGCGCAAAGTGCTGCACGGCCGGAACGCTCTGCACCGTGTTTTCCACGCTGAACGTCGTTGCGCCGACGCTGACCGGGAGCAGCAGACGCAGCAGCACCAGCCCCCACAGGGCATATTGCAGCCGCAGACTGATGCGCCCGCGCAGGATGCGGCGCAGAATGATCACGCCGACGATCAGGATACTTGATGTGATGATCCAGTTAATCATGTGCCTTTCCCTCCTCCAGCCGGTTCAATACCTCCTGCAATTCCTCGATCTCTTTCTGCGACAGTGCCTGCTTCTTTGTCAGCGTGCTGACCATCAGGCTCAGGCTGCCGCGGTAGACCCTCTCCAGAAAATTCTCCGTTTCCTGCACGGCAGCCTCCTCGCGCCGGATCAGCGGACGGAACTGCTTTACGCCTTCTTCCGCCTCGGCCGCGACCGCCTGCTTCTCCTCCAGACGGCGCAGCAGCGTCAGGCAGGTACTGCGGCTCCAGCCCACGCTCCGTTCCAGTGTCTCCGTGATCTCACGGCCCGTCTGCGGCGCACGGTTCCAGAGGCACTCCATCACGCGCCACTCCGCGCCGGTCAGAGTTCCATGCGGTGTCTGCAATTCGATTCACCTCCAGATTGTCTACGTTTGTAAACTCAGTATAGCAGAACGTTTTACATTTGTCAACACCCATTGCACCTGATTTTCATTCTTTTGGAAAAATCTGTAAGTTGGCAAATATGCACAGATGCATTTCCGTAACATGGTATTTATTCACAATATTTTCACATAACCTCTTGCATTTTCTCCCGTGAAGTGTTATAATCGTCACGAATTTAGATGTTATTCGAAATGATACAGTAATATAACATATATATACTGTTTCTTAACGTGTATACGAATCATTTTAATTGACTGAGGGGTGTGATTTCGTGGAGCGAAAATGGACGAAAGTAACGATCATTGTGCTGTCGGCTCTGCTGATCGTCAGCCTGACTGCGCTTGCGGGCGTGCTGATCATCCGCGGGCAGTCCGGTGCGCCGTACATGACGGCCTTCTCGCCGGACAATCTGATCACGCCGGAATCCGCGCAGCCGCTTCCCGCTCCCGCCCCGGCCGCGCGGGAGAAAACGGTGCTCCGCCTCTATCGCGGTCAGCCGGGAGATAACGAAGCCTTCGCCTGCTCGAACCTCCTGCCCGGCGACGCCGAAACAAAATACTTCCGCGTTCAGGTTTCACATAAGGCCGCGATCACCGTACATTATCATGCGGACATCCGCCCCGGCTACGAAAAGCTGGCGGAGGTCCTGAAGGTCCGGATTGTTCTGCTCACCACCGGTCACACCCTGTATGACGGGCTGATGCGCGATATGCCGAAGCAGCTTTCCAGCCCGCTTTCCGGCAGAGGCACGGACGAGCTGCACTATGAGATCACCGCCTATCTCGACACCTCCGTCGGCAATGACTATCAGAATAAGGATCTGATCGCCGATTTCCGCTGGTGGGTGGAGGAAACCGGGAATCTCGGCCCCAAGACGGGCGACTCCTCCGGCATCCTTCTCTGGATCGCTGCGGCGGCCGTTTCCGGCGCCGTCTGCATTTTCCTGATCATTTCGCACAAGCGAAAGGAGGGAAAGCAGAATGACTGATTCCAAATCCGCAAGGCGGCTGTCCGGCGGCATCGCCATCATCGTGCTTCTCACGATCTGTCTGGCCGTCACCACCTTCGCGCTCGTCCATGTTTCCGTTCAGGTGGAGAATAACGTCTTCCACACCGGTACGGTGAAGATCAATCTGAACGACGGCGCGCCCGTCATCCGCGAGGAGGAATTTCTCTTTGAACCGGGCATGACCGTAAAGAAGGATTTCTTCATTGAAAACGACAGCTCCTGCGAAATCTATTACAAGCTCTATTTCGATCAGGTTTCCGGCGGTCTTTCCGATGTGCTGGACATCACGATCCGGGACGGTGCGCAGGCGCTCTATTCCGGCACGGCCAGAGAGCTGATGCAGACCGACGCCGCGGCGCTTCCGCTGGCGATCGGGCAGCGCAAGATGCTCACGATCTTCTTCCACTTCCCGCAGGAGAGCGGAAACGAAGCGCAGAATCTTGATCTCAGCTTCACGCTCTGCGCCGCCGCAACGCAGGTAAAAAACAATCCAGACAGGCAGTTTGACTGATGCCCAAGGAAAGGTAATATAGAATGAAAGCACTGAAATTTATCCGCAATCTGCTGGTCTGGCTCTTCGTGATCTTCGCCATCTGCATGATGATCTTCACCATCGTGTCTGTCACCACCTTTGACCGCACAGACAGGAGTGTCTTCGGCTACAGAGCCTTCATCGTTCTGTCCGACTCCATGAAGAAAACCGACTTTGACGCGGGCGACCTCGTTCTGATCAAGCGTGTCGACCCCACCACGCTCCAGCCGGGTGACATCATCGCCTACACCTCGCAGAACAGCGCCAACTACGGCGCGACGGTCACGCACAAGATCCGCAGTCTGACGACGGACGAATCCGGCGAGCCGGGCTTCGTGACCTACGGCACGACGACAGACACCGACGACGAAACCGTCGTCACCTATCCCTACGTGCTCGGCAAATACACCGGGCACATTCCGGGTGTCGGCACGTTCTTCAATTTCCTGAAAACGACACCGGGCTACATCGTCTGCATTCTCGTTCCCTTCGTTCTGCTGATCGTGATGGAGGGCATCCACTGCATCCGCCTGTTTCGCAAATACAAGGCCGAGCAACGTGCCGAGCTTCATGCGGAACGCGCCAAGCTGGATGCCGACCGCGCCGAGATACAGAAAATGATGCAGGAGCTTCTTGCCATGAAGGCGCAGCTTGGCGATCCCACATCCGAGGAAAACTCCGTCAATAAACACGAAATCTGAGGAAAAACCGTGTTTATTATAAAAAAATCAGGAGGTAAACAGGAAATGACAAATCGCAAAGTCACAAGGCGCGCACTGCTCCTCAGCCTTCTGGCTGTTGTAATGTGCATCGTAATGCTCATCGGCACCACCTTCGCGTGGTTCACCGACACCGCAAGTACGGCAGTAAACAAAATCCAGGCGGGAAATCTGGATGTACAATTAGAGTACAGCAAAGATTTCACCGAATGGAAAAAGGTGAGCGATACGACTAAGGTGTTCGAGGACAGCACACTGTGGGAACCCGGTCGTACAGAGGTTGTATATCTTCGCGTCAAGAACACAGGAACGCTTGCACTGAAGTATACGCTCGGCATTTATAACCTTTACAATAGCACCGGCAAAAATGTTTTGGGCAACAAATATAGTCTCAGCGACTATGTGAAGCTGGGCGCAGCGGAAGCCGATGCTGCATATGCAGACCGTGCGGCGGCTATCAGTGCTGTGCAAGACAGCGCCAAAACGCTTAATAGTATTGGAGACACCGGTGTTGTCGGTGCAGACCTTGCTACCAACACTACAAAGGTCTATGCAATGGTGCTTTATATGCCTACGGAAGTCGGAAACGAAGCTAACCCGAAAAATAATGATCCGTATTGGGCGGCAAAGGTTTCCTTCGGTATCAGTGTAAGCGCTACACAGGCAATGTCTGAATCGGATTCGTTTGACAATACATACGATGAAGATGCTGCCACCATTCTGTCTGCAATCAGCTTTTCTTCCGGAAAGCACGAAATCACCCAGAATATGCAGGCGAGCGGACGCTTTGGCGCAGTACAGGCGGAAAGAACCGCTCAGTTTACGATCAATGCCGATGTATATGCCGTGTACACTAAAGATACAAGCGGCACTACCGGCGGAGCCATGGCTGTTTCCGCTGATGGAAACAGTAAGGTCATCATCAACGGCGGTGATTTCCGTCAGGTCGGTGTGCCTGCCGATGACCCTGTATGCGACCTGATCTATGCGCTTGGCAAGGCTCAGATTGAAATCAATGGCGGTACCTTCAAGGCTACTGATCCTACCAGAACTCTGAACTGCAAGGACGGCTCTAACGCGAAGATCACCGTCAAGGGCGGTAGCTTCTATAAGTATGACCCGTCTAATCCGACCCTTGGAGACAACGAAGTTGAAGTTGCTGCTGGCTATCACGTTGTGCCGAACGGCGACTGGTTCACCGTCGTAGCAGATTAACTTTTCCTGTCCCCTCACCTGCCGGTGAGGGGCGCTCAAAGGGCATGAGCTTTCTCGTGCCTTTTGAGCGCACAACTTTTGTTCCTGAGAGAAAGGAGGCTATGCCGAATATGGATGTTGGATTTTTACTGTTGATCGTTATTTCGGCCTTTGTTGCGCTTTTTCTGACCTTATATTTCCTCCTGCGCCGCAGAAAAAGGAATACCTCTGACACCGCAGCCGGTGTGTCCCTTTCCCATCTGTTTGCCCCGGCGCTGCTGGGCATCTTCGTCTGCCTGTTCTCTCTGTGCGGCCTGACCTACGCATGGTATTCCACCTCGGCGGGCAGCACGGTGCAGACAATACAGGCGGCTGTATTTCGGACTGATGCCGTATGTACGGAAGAGGGCGGGGCTGAGCTGCAGCCCGATTCCGGAAGGAACGGCGTACTGGAATTCTCACTTTCCGAGGGGCAGACCTATCGCCTCCGTCTCTCCCCTTCCGCCGACAGCACGGCTTCCCGCGGTTATTGCAGGATCACCATCACCGCGGCGGACACCATGGTCTATACGACCGAAACGCTGACGCCGGGCAGCGAGTGCAGCTTCACCGTCAAGGCGGGGCAGGCTGCCACACTGCAAATCGCTCCCTACTGGGGCAAAAGCCCGAACGAGAATTCGCCTCTGAATGGCAGCAAAATTGAGATCCCCGCACCGGATTCCCCGGACGATGCCGCGAAATCCCCCGCCGAGCCCTCCGTGGATGCTCCCGAGAATTCCTCTGATGCCCCGGAGAAGCCGTCGTCGGCGCCGCTCGCGCCCGCTGCCCCGGAGAATTCCGAAGAAGAGCCGGAGCCTTCCACTGCCGATGCTCCCGTAGAGGAGCCGTCCTCTGAGACCGAAGAACCGACAGAGGCCCCCAGCGAAGAGAAAAACGATTGATGCAAACGCCGCAGGCCGGAAATCCGGTCTGCGGCGCCAGACTGTCAAAAAACCTATCCAGCCGAAAGTTTCGGAGGGAAGAATAGTGTGAAAGGGAACCGTCAGGGTTCCCTTTCGCGTTCAATAACCCGCCGCAGCGATCAAAATTGCAAAATAATACTACAAATATTGATTTTGCAATTTTGTAGTCAGCTTGTCAAAAAAGTCCAAAAGGACTTTTTTGACAAGCTGAAAAATGCCGGGGAGCATCCGCTCCCCGGCATTTTTATAGAAAAGTTAGCCTTTGCTTGCACCGCCCGGCACAAGCTGCTATAATGAAAAAAGAAACAAACACGGAGGTGCGCAAAATGCAGTACAGTGAATTTCAAGGACTCCGGCTGTCGCGTCTGGGCTTCGGCACCATGCGTCTGCCCTTGCTGCCCGGTGGAACGGACGCCGACATCGACGAGGCGCAGGTCGCGGAGATGGTGCGCTACGCCGTCGAGCACGGCGTGAACTATTTCGACACGGCCTACCCCTACCACGCCAGCCGGTCCGAGCGTGTCATTGGCCGCGTGCTCAAGGCCTACCCGCGCGAGTCGTTCTTCCTTGCGACCAAATACCCTGGCCACCAGCTTGCCGCGCGCTACGATCCCAAGGCGATTTTTGAGGAGCAGCTGGAAAAGTGCGGCGTGGATTATTTCGACTTCTATCTCCTGCACAACGTCTATGAAAACTCCATCCATACCTATATGGATCCGCAATGGGGCATTATTGACTACTTCGTCGAGCAGAAAAAGCTGGGCCGCATCCGCCACCTCGGCTTCTCCACCCACGGCCGCGTGGAAACGATGGACACCTTCCTCCGCCGCTACGGCGAGCACATGGAATTTTGCCAGATCCAGCTCAACTACCTTGACTGGACGCTTCAGGACGCGAAGGGCAAGTACGAGCTGCTGGAAAAATACAACATCCCCGTCTGGGTCATGGAGCCGGTGCGCGGCGGCAAGCTGGCGCAGCTTCCGGCGGAGCTGGACCGCGAGCTGAGGGAGCAGCGGCCGGAGGAGAGCGACGCGGCGTGGGCGCTGCGTTGGCTCCAGACGCTGCCGAATGTCAAGATGGTTCTGAGCGGCATGTCCAATATGGCGCAGATGGTGGATAACGTCGCGACCTTCAGCGGCGGCGAGCCGCTCAGCGAGGAAGAAGTCGCGCTGCTGGCGCGCGTGGCCGATGCGCTGCATCAGGGCGTGCCCTGCACCGGCTGCCGCTACTGCTGCGACGGCTGCCCGATGGGGCTGGACATCCCCATGCTGCTGAAATATTACAACGACGCGAAGTTCCAGCCGTCGATGAATCTCGGCATTGCGATCGAGGCGCTGCCGGAGGACAAGCGGCCGTCGGCCTGTGTCGGCTGCGGCCAGTGCGCGCAGGTCTGCCCGCAGGGGATCGATATTCCCGGCGCGATGCAGGACTTTGCAGAGATCTGCGCAAAGCTGCCGAGCTGGGCGGAAATTTCCCGCCAGCGCGAGGAAGCCGCCCGCAAAAGCCGCGGCTGATCTATTGTGATTTGCGGATAAAAAATGAAACAGGCGCAGACGGGGAACCCGCCTGCGCCTCAGTGTGTCAAAGAACCCATGCTTTCAAGAAGCGAGAGCATGGGTTTTCCTCAA